>Ga0247727_10000080_pt1 | contig 207333 bp, 192 predicted proteins | sample WisWelCaveWW1625_FD_202498 | JGI IMG/M metagenome (GOLD analysis project Ga0247727, IMG submission 202498) | Biofilm microbial communities from Wishing Well Cave, Virginia, United States - WW16-25 | ecosystem: Environmental > Aquatic > Deep subsurface > Groundwater > Cave microbial mat... | reverse complement strand
CCGAGCCAGCCGTGCCGGCGCTGCTCAGCTCAGACCCGGCATCGAGGACACGCTCGCCGAGATCGCCGGTCTCGAGCAACGCAGCGCCGCCATCGAGCGCGAGCTCGCCCGGCTCACGCGCGAGGATGCAACGGTCCCGGCACTGCTCGGCATCCCCGGCATCGGCCTGTTGAGCGCCACCGCGCTCGCGGCCGCGGTCGTCGATATCCAGCGCTTCCACTCGGGCCGCCACCTGGCGAGCTGGCTCGGTTTGACCGCCCGCGAGTACTGCTCGGGCGAACGCCGGCGGCTCGGCCGGATCAGCAAACGCGGCGATGTCTACCTGCGTACGCTCTTGATCCACGGCGCCCGCGCCGTGCTCAATGCCGCCCTCAGCGCCGCACGCCGGGGCCGACCACGCGACCGGTTGCGGGCCTGGGCGGTCGCCACCGCCGAGCGCTGCGGCTACAACAAAGCTACCGTCGCACTCGCCAACAAATTGGCACGCATCGTCTGGGCCACCTGGAAGTATCAGCGCCCGTTCGATGGCAGCTGGGCCGCACCGATCCCGACCGCCTGAGACACGTCCCATCCCACCCACACGGTTGCACCTGAAGTGATCGCACTCATGACCAGCGGAACGGCCGCTGGCGCGGCGAAGTCGATAACTATGCTGGCCTGGCAAGGCCCTCGCATCGATTGGCTCCGCGCCGGCGACTCTCATGATGTCCAGGGCCTGCACACCACGGCCCAGCCACAGGACGAATACACGGCTGCAGCCGCAGCCCGCCTGTCGTCAGCGCGCTCGCTTCAAACTACTTGCAGGGGGAGTCCATACACGCATTGTTAGACGTCATTGAGCCACCTTCACCGTGTTGCGCGATAGCCCCAGGTCCCTCGCAATCTCGCTGATCGAGTCTTGATGGATCAGCCGTCGCCGGCGGATCTTGCCAATCGTTTCCACGCATAGCACCCCAGTCACCCCTGATCAGCCTCTCGGCCGATCAGGGTACGGGGTGGTCAATTTTGGACGCCGGTTACACCCCGCAGTTGGTCAGAATTGCACGCCTGTTCACAGAGCTCGGGCGCTGGCGTGGCCGGGTCCCAGGGCACTGATCGAACGCGAATTCCGGTGTGCCGACCGCTTCGGTCTCGAGTTCGGGCGGGGCGCGTGCGGCGAGCGCCGGTGGAGTCGTCGGTTCGCCGAGGTGGGCGAGGATCGCGCGGATCGAGGGGGGTTCGGTAAGGCAGGCGATCCGGCGCATCTCGCCCTGGCCGCGCGGGCCGGTGAGCGGCCGGATCTGGTAGCTGCGGGCGAGCAGGCGGGCCCAGTGGATCGAGGCGCGCCGGCGCGTGAGTATGGGGAGCGGCTCGCCGACATGCTGCTCGCCCGCGGGCATGGAAGCTCACGCGTCGAGAAAATCCTCGGCGGCAACCTCGTCAGGGTGTTGCTGGCGGTGTGGAACCCGTGACGACGGGCGTAAAGTCGAGGTCGTGATAGTCGAAGCTGAAGTCCGCGACCGGTGACACCGCCTTCATGCTGATACGCGCGGGTTTCCCCGCGGCATCGAGCGCAAACGTGACGAAGGCAGGTTCGGTGAGCGGATTCGGCCAGCGCGCGACGAAGGTGTCCCAGGCCCAGTGCTCGAGCGGCCCGGCCATGCCGGGGGTCTGCAGGAAATCGATCGCAAGTCGGCCCGCGACTTCGCGGATTTCGATCGACCCGTACCAGGGATCCGAATACTTGCCGGCATAGGCCGCGAGCGGCAATGAGGGTTGCGACTGCGGACGCTCGGTCGCGGCCTTGCGCACGGCCTCGCGGCCCACCGCGCTGCGCTCAGCGAAGAACTCTGCGAACGCCTTGGGCCAATCCTGCCTTTCCTGGCCGAGGTAATGGTCGAGCAACTCGTATTGCAGGCCCGGCACGAACGCGAGTTCCTCGGCATTGGTGACGATCGCAAAGCCCAGGTTACTTTCCGGAACCAGGACCACGATCGTGATGAAACCGAGTGTGCCGCCTCCGTGCTGGAGGACGCGGTGGCCGCGGTAGTCCTGCGCGACCCAGCCGAGCGCATAGCCTCGAAACTTCGGCACCAGCGCGGCCAACGGTTCCGGCAGCGGCGTCACGGGCATCGGCATGACCGGCTGCCACATCTCCCGGCCGTTTGCCTCCGAGTACAAGCGTTGTTCGGAGCCAGGCAGCAACCCGCCCGCGAGCTGCACCTGCAGCCAACGCGCGAGGTCATTGGCACCCGCGGCGATCGCGCCCGCCGGTGCGGAATTCGCGCCGAGCGCCGCCGTAGTCTCGTCGAACGCCTGCTGCGGCCCGATCCCGCGAATCTCGCCGATCCGGCCGTGCGGAAACGCGCGATCCGGCGCGACGAGGCGGTCCACGTCGTTAGTGACGCTGCTGGTCATGCCCATCGGTAACAGCATGCGGTCATGCACGAAGTTTTCCCATCGCTGGCCGCTAACGGTCTCGATCAGCTCACCGGCGACGATGTAAAGGATGTTGTCGTAGGCGAATGCGCTGCGGAAACTGCTCGCGGGCTTCAGGTACCGCAGGCGCCGCACGGTCTCGGCGCGGCTCAGGCTGGTGGCCGGCACATACAGCAGGTCGCCCTGGCCGCGGCCGAGGCCGCTTCGGTGCACCAGCAGGTCGCGGATCGTGATCTCGCGCGTGACCCAGGGGTCGTACATGCGAAAGTCGGGCAGGTGCTCGATGACCGGGTCGTCCCAGCGGATCTTGCCTTCGTCCACCAGGATCGCGAGTGCCGCGACCGTGAAAGCCTTGGTAGTCGAGCCGATCTGGAACAGCGTGTCGGTGCCGACCGGATCCGTGGAGTCGATGCGCTTGCGGCCGTAGCCGCGCGCGAGCGTGACCTTGCCGTTCTCGACGATCGCGATGGCCGCGCCCGGCACCTCCTGCTGCTTCATCAGTGCCTCGACGCGGGCGTCGAATCCTTTCGGCGGCGCAGCTGCGGCAAGTGCCGGAAGCACGAACAGGAGGGCAGTCAGGAAATGACGCATGGTCGGCTCCGGTTGGAATCAGGCATTTGCCGGACGCGCGGCAGCGAGCCGCCACAGGCCGTAGGTCAGGAGCGGCACGACATAGACGACGAGGAACATCCAGGCGAGCGCGCGATAGCCTTTTGCGATCAGCGCGACCAGCCCGAAACGCTGGGCGAAGAAGATCGCGACGACGAGCAGCGCGATCGTGCAGGTCAGGCGGGCGGCCGGTGAAAAGCCGCGTTGGTGCCGCTCGGCGAGATAGCCGGCGATGCGTTCGTTGACGGCGTGCACGCCGCTGACGCTGCTTTGCAGCAGTGCAAAGAAGATCATCAACTGGAATGCGCCGAGCAGCAGCGGCAGGCCGAGCTGTCGCAGCATGAAATCCGCCGGCAGCGCCTGTGCGCCGATCCCGGGATACCAGGCGATCATGCACAGGAAGAACAGGAATGCCGGGATGATCGCCAGCGGGCCGGCGAGCAGGCCCGCGATGACGGCATCACGGGTGGAGGTGAGATGCCGCAGGACGGGCAGGATCACGACCGCGCCGATGATGTTGTAACTCGCATAGGTGGCGCCGGCCAGCGCCCAGCCCCCGGTGCCGGTGTGCGCGGCGAGTCCGTCGACGACGCGCCCGCCGAATCGCTCGAGCGCGAAGATCACGAACAGCGCGTACACGGCGTACAGGAAGTAGGACGCGTACTTGAACAGCCACTCGACCGAGACATTGCCGAATGCCGTGAATGCCGCGATCGCCGCCGCCAGGCAAAGCACGCCCGCGAGCAGCGGCCAGCCAAACATCGCCTCGCCGATCGCGCCGGCGGCGGCGCCGTACACGGCGATGATCAGGATGAAAAAGAACACGTAGGCCGCTTCGAACAGGACCCAGAAGGGGCCCAGCAGGTTGCGGAAAAACGTGCGGTAATCCGCGCTGCCGGTCGCGCGCGCGAACAGGAATGTGACGACGCAGACCAGGCTGAAAAGCAGCATGGCGAGCGCCATTCCGAGCAGGCCGCCACGGGGTCCGGCCGGCACGAAGAACTCGGCCAGTTCGCGTCCGGTCGCGTAACCGCCGCCGATCACGACCGCCTTGAACGCGAATCCCGGCAACAGGAACCGCTGGAACCAGGACGGCTGGTTCATGAAGCGAGGCAGGCCTCCACGAGCCGGTCGAATGCGGCGCCGCCGCGCATCGGATCGGCGACCGGCAGTCCGAGCGCGCTGGACGCCTGCTGCATCAGGGTCGTCGCCTCGGCGGACGACAGTGTGGAAGTATTGAAGCTCAAGCCGGCGCAGCGGATGGCCGGATTGGTGAGCGCGCCCATGCGCAGGTGCAGGTCAATTGCGGTCGTGATTTCGGGTGTCGGATAGTCGGGATAGCCGAGAATGTGCGTGCGTCCCGGTTCGTGGCACAGCACGATCACGTCGGGCTGGCTGCCATGCAGCAGGCCGAGCGACACGGCGGCGTAGGACGGGTGGAACAGCGAGCCCTGGCCCTCGATGACGTCCCAGTGATCGGGCGCCGCGTCAGGACTCAGGATCTCGGCAGCGCCCGCCTCGAAATCGGAAACCACAGCGTCCATCGGTATGCCGCCGCCGGCGATCATGATGCCGGTCTGGCCGGTGGCGCGGAAATGCGCGTCCACGCCACGCCGCCCGAATGCGCCCGTCAAAGCGAGTGCCGTGTATTTCTTGCCGAGCGCGCAATCGGTTCCGACCGTCAGCAGGCGCCGGCCGCTGCGCTTGCGGCCGGTGGCGATCGGGATGTCCTTCGGCGGCCGCCGCACGTCGATCAGCTGGCGGCCGAGCCGTTCCGCGGCGGACTGGAGCTCGCCGAGCTCGCCGAGCCTGGCATGCATGCCGGACACGATTTCGAGGCCGGCCTCCAGTGCCTCGACGAGGCTGGGTACCCACTCCGGCTTGATCACGCCGCCGGTGTTGGCGACACCGATCACGAGCGAACGCGCGCCGCGCCCGTGCGCTGCCGCGGGCGTCAGCCGTGGCAGGCCGGTCGAGACCGTCGCGCCGGCGCAGGCAAATTCACCGACGCAAAGGTCGCGCGCCCAGTCGCGCAGGCCGAATGCCGTCTTGGCGTAGCCCGGCTCCGTGGTGTCGCCGAGGAACAGCAGGTACGGCGCCGGCAGGAGCAATACGAGCGACGCCGATGCGTCGTCGGTGACGCTCGATGTGCGGACTGCCGACACGTCTCTGGCCCGTCGGTCGCCTGTCAGAACCGGACGCCGAGCGCGAGGCCCAGCGTGCGCGGCCGGATGATGGAAACGGCCGCGGCGCCGTTCGGGAATATATCCGGTGCCCTGATGTCGGTGATCCCGTCCTCGTCGGACACGTTCTTGCCGTAGAGCTCGAGCGACCACTTGTCCCAGAGTATCCCGGCCCGCAGGTCGAGCGTCGTGTAGGTGTCCGCCTCGCGCCGCGCCGACGTCGGATCCAGGGGATCAACGCGGTTGCCGAAGTTCGCCAGGCGATCGCCGGTGTAGGCGATCTGGCCGCCGACGTACGCGGTCGCATCGCCGAAGGCGCTCCACTCGTAGTCGCCGCCGAGCGCGAGCGTCCATTCGGGCACGAACGGCAGCCGGTCTCCGTCGAAGCCGCCGACGAGATCCGGTATCGGGCCCGGCCCATCCGGGTCCGTATCCTCCGTCAACTCGGCATCGGTATACGCACCTGTAAATGTAAGGCTGAGACCCTCGGTGACATTTGCCGTCGCCGTGAACTCTATGCCCTTGCTCTCGGCCGTGCCGCCGTTGGCATTGATGCCGAACCCATTGACGACCTGCAACAGCTGGATGTCTTTCCAGTCGAGGAAGAAGGCGGCGACGTCGAGCGAGAAGCTGCCACTGGCATTGCCCGTCCGCAGGCCGAGCTCGTAGTTGGTCAGCTCGTCGGAGTCGTAGGTGGCGGGTGCAGGCGCTCCGGGGGGCAGCACGTTGGGTCCGCCCGGGCGGAAGCCAGTCGCGACGCGCAGGTACGCCGACGTCGTGTCCGTGAACTCGTAGCGCGGGGAGAACGACCAGGTGAATGGGCTCTCGGAGGACTTGAGGTCGTCGAAGTTCAGCTCGAGTTGGCCGCCCGGCAGGATCGGAAGGATGATCAGCGCGGTCTGCGCGGCATCCTGATCGTTATCGCTCCAGCGCGCGCCGAACGAGAGGTCGAAGCGGTCGGTGACGTGCCAGGTCGCGTTCCCGAACAGCGCGAGTTCCTCGTACTTGGAATCGATGCTCAGGTCTGCGGGCAAGGGTACGTTCGCGACCGGGCTGCTCGTCCCTGGCTCGACCGCAATGAGCTGCTGATGGATGAGCGAATCCTCGTCCGTGTAATAGGCGCCGAGCAGCCACTCGAACTTGTCGCTCTCCGGGGAGACGAGGCGGAACTCCTGGGTGAATCTGTCGGTGCCGGTGGTCTGGCCGAGGATGCCGGACAGCAGCGTGTCGGTGGTGCCGGGGGTGCTGTAGAGGAATGTCAGGAGCTGCGCGGTTCCGAGTCCCGTACCCAGCACGTCGACCACGGCGGCGTCGAGCTCGAAATGCTGCAGGAACTCGCTGTAGCTCGTCACGGACTGGAGCGAGGCTCCCCCGAAATCCCAGTCGAGCGTGGCGCTGTAGAGCTGGTACTCGATGTCGCTCGGCTCGTCGTGGTAGCGCGACGCGACTCGCCCGCCGTAGAGCGGTTCGAGCGTCGTCGGGTCGACCTCGAAACTGCTGGCGTTGTCGTTGTCGATGTCCTGGTAGTGCACGGTCAGGTCGAGGGAGAACCTGTCCGATGGCTTGAAGAGCGCCGAGAGGCGGCCGCCGGTCACGTCGATGCCGTTGATCTCGTCCTCGACCAATGTCCCGTCGACGATGTTCACGGTCGGATCCTGCAGGGCCGGGATCGGATTGTTGCCGATCGACTCGGTGTAACCGCCGTCGGAGCGGAAGAAGCCGCTCGCCCGTAGCGCGAAGGTCTCGCTCATCGGCACGTTAACGACGCCGGTCAGCGCATAGCTCATGTCGGCGCCGTCGACGTCTTCAATCGAGCCCTGCGCGCGGGCTTCGTAGCCCTCGGTCGAGGGTGCGTTGGCCACGTACTTGATTACGCCGCCGAGCGCGCTGGCGCCGTAGAGCGTGCCCTGGGGCCCGCGCAGCACCTCGATGCGCGCCATGTCGAAGGTGTCGATATCGCCCGCTACGACCGCGGCGTTCGCGAGGCCGCTGCTCGAGCCGAACGGCACATCGTTGACATAGACGCCAACAGTCGAGGCGACTCCACCCGTGTTGATGCCACGCATGGTTACGCGCGTGAAGCCGCGCACGCTCGATTGGATGCTGAGTCCCGGGATCATTGACACGAGGTCCTGGAAATTATCGGCTTGATTTCGTTCGAGTGCTTCGCCGGAGACGACAGAAACCGACATCGGAATGTCCGCGAGCGCTTCGGCACGCTTCTGCGCGGTCACGATGACTTCGCCCAGGCTGGTGGGCGTGCCCTGCGCCTGGGCAGCGGCAGTGGCGAGAAGCAATGCCACTGCGCTCGAAACCGTCAGGACCGTGCGTCCGGTTTGGCTGTACATGTTCGTCGTCCCCCTTAGATTGGTCGGATGGCGCTCAGGCCCGGCTGTCGCCCAGGAGTCGCCGGAAATTGCCGCCCAGCACGGCCTCGATGTTCGAGTCGCCGTGGCCGCGGCGGATCAGTGCCTTGAGCAGACGTCGGCGCGTGACTCGGCAGGCCTTGCTCCGCGTCATTGTGCCCCTGGTGGGAAAAATATCCCGTTCAGGAGATTTTAATCCTGATCAGAGAATTGTCAATCAGGGAGCCGGCGAGCCCCAGCCGCGCGCGGGATAGGAGACCTTGCCGTCCTCAAAGACCATGCCCGGGTCGCGGTCGCGCGTGATGAAGAGCGTGCCGTCGAGGTCGGCAACGTCACAGAGCTGGCCCAACAGCCAGGCCGGAGCCATCGCAAGGCTCGTGCCCACCATGTTGCCGACCATGACGCCGAGGCCGAGACGGCGCGCCTCGGCCGCCATCAGCAGTGCTTCCGTCAGGCCGCCGCACTTGTCGAGCTTGATGTTGACGATGTCGCAGCGTCCGATTATCGGCTCGATATCGGCAAGGCCTTGCACGCTCTCGTCCGCCGCGACCGGGATCGGGCAGCGCAGGCCTTCGAGTTCGGCCTCGCGCTCGCGCGCGAAGGGCTGTTCCACCAGTTTGACCCTGCAGGCGACGAGCGCCGGCATTAGCGCCTCGAGGCTTGACGTATCGAATCCCTGGTTGGCGTCGACCCCGAGCCAGGCGTCGGGTCGCGCCTTGCGCACTGCGCGCACGCGCTCGCCGTCAAGCGCGGGGTCGCCGGTCAGCTTCAGCTTGAGCGAGCGCGCCTGCGCGTATTCGACGGCCTTGGCGGCCATCGTCCCGGGATCATTCGCAGGAATCGTGAACGTCGTCGTCAGCGGCTTCGGCGGCTCGAGCCCGGCGAGGCGCCAGGCCGGCTGGCGCGTGCGCTTGGACTCGAGGTCCCACAGAGCGCAATCGATCGCATTGCGCGCACCGCCGGGCGGCAGAAGCTGCCGGAGCGATTCACGGTCGAGGCCGGCCTCGATATCGCGGCGCACGCTTTCGATCGTCGCGCCCATATGGTCCGCGTCGTCCTGGAGGTAATAAACGCCCGCCGCTTCGCCTTCGCCCCGCGCGCCGCGGTCGCCAAGCTGCGCGACGACGACCGCGACGTCAGTAAACGTATAACCCGTGATCGTGAACGGCGCCGACAGCGGGATCAGCTCCCGCGATACCGATAGCTGCATCAGTAGTTCGTGCCGAGTCCGACGAGATGGTAGGCGACCGCGATCCAGGCACAGACGGCTATCGCGAAGAACAGCACGACGCTCCAGATCTTGGCGGTCCAGCGGCGCTTCACGCCCCAGACGACCACGAGGTGCCACACTGCAAACGCGAGTCCGGCGAAGATGGCGATCGAGCCGAGTACGTGAAGCAGCACGAGCCAATGATCCATCTTCGACGACAGCATCGCGAGGTCCTCGAACATCGCGACGATGATCCCGCCCCAGGCGAGCATCGCCGTCAGCGACGCGAGCGCGCCGATGCGCACCCAGCGATAGGCCTTTGCTTCGCGCCCTGTGAACGGGAGCGGCTTGCGGTAATGGCGGCGCACGAGCGCAGCGACGGGCCAGAAGATCACGGTGAGCGCGAGCGCGACGAGGCTCGCGACGGCCGCCGGCATCAGCCAGGCGCCGGCCTTCGCGGTGGGCGCGCGCTCCAGCATGATGATGGGCCCGAGCATGCCCGCGCTGAAGCGCGTCACGCGGCCATCAACCACCTCGGCGGCAAGGCGCTCCTTGCCGGCAGCATCGGTCCACAGGTAGGGCTCCGTTTCATGCCACTTTTCGGGCTCGCCATTCAGCCCGCGCAGGAGCGGTATTGAAATGGTGCCGTCCTCGTTGACCACGACCTTGATCGGCTGCACGAAGTTCAGGACGCTGAGCAGGCTCGATTCGGCGCGGCGGGCGAAGAGGTAAGTGCCCGCAATCGCCTGCGCGTGCTCCTTCGCGGTCGCCTCGTCGACCTTGCCCGTGAAGTCGGGTCCCGGCAGATAGCGATCGCTGAACTGGCGGAAGAACGCGCCGCGCAGCGGCCCGGCGGCGCCTTCCTTGCCGGCGCTGTTCACCGAAAAGAAATAGCCGACCCCGTCATCGATGAAGAGCTGCAAGTCGCTGTGGAAGTACTGCGTGTCGCCGCCGTGCGCGATGACGCGCCGGCCGTTTGTATTGCTCTCGTAGAAGCCGAGCACCATGCGGTTGAGGCCGGGGATGATCGTGAGCGGCGTGCCGTGCATCTTCCTTGCTGTTTCCTCGGCAAGGATCCGCTGATCGCCAAAGGCGCCATTCTGCAGGTGCGCGATCATGAACCGCGCCATGTCGGAGCCGGTTGAAGCGAGCGACCCCGCAGGAGCGAGGCTGATGAGCTCGTACCCCTTCGGCTTGTCCGAATCAGAGTCATAGCCTTTCGACATTGCGGCTTCGAGCGTCTTGGGCAGCGGCTGCCGGAACGACGAGTCCGCCATGCCGAGCGGCTGGAAGATGTTCTGGTCGAGGTAATCGTCGAAGCTTATCCCGGAGGCGCGCTCGACCATGTACCCCGCGACGGCTGTTGCGTAGTTCGAGTACGCTGGCATCGTGCCTGCCTGGAAAATGCGGTTCGGGGTCCAACGCTTCACGGCCTCGCCGAGCGGGATCAGCCGATCCGGGTTCTCGGTGATCAGCTCCTTGACCGCCTCTTCGAAGCCCGGCGTGTGCGTCATGATGTTCCGCAACGTGATCGGCTCGCCGCCGGGTCCCGGTGGAATCTTGAAGTCGAGGTACTGGTTGATGTCGGCGTCGAGGTCGAATTTGCCGCGCTCGACCTGCTGCATCACGGCCGTCCAGGTGAAGAGCTTCGAGACGGAGCCCGGACGGAACAGCGTCCGTTCGGGGTCCACGGGCTTCTGCACCTCGACGTCGGCGTAGCCATAGCCTTTGTGGAGGAGCGTCTGGCTATCCTTCACGATCACGACGACTGCGCCGGGGATATCGCCGCGCTCGAGCGCGAAGTTCATGAATCCGTCGAGCCAGGCTTCGAGGTCCTCGCGCGTCAGCGCCCGTGACGCAGGGGCGGCCTGCGCCGCGGGCGCTTCGGGCGCGGTCTCGGCGAGCACCGGCAGTGACAGCACGGCGGCGCAGAGGAGGGTCGTGATCGGAGAAATGGCTCGCATGGCGGGGCCCCGGGTGTTTATCCCAATAGGGTCATAGTAGTCCTCAACAGAGAATGACGTCAAAGGGCGCGTGATCGTAGAATCGGCAATGCCCGCATTCCGCCAACGGAGAGGAAACCTGACACCCGCCAAATCGCGGCGGCCGACCCTCGGCAGCCTCCTGCGCGGGCTCCGGCTGCGCAATCACTGGACGCTCAAGGAAATGAGCGAACGCACCGGCATTCCGCTCTCGACGCTGGCCAAGGTCGAGCACGACCGGCTCACGCTGACCTACGACAAGTTGCTGCAGCTGTGCCAGCGGCTCAACCTGCGCATGTCCGACCTGTTCAGCGAAGCAGACGGTGCGGCGGACGCGCCGATCACCGCCCGCCGGTCGATCGGGCGGCTGTCGGACGCGATCCGCGTCAATACGCCGAACTACGAGTACTTCTATATGTGCCCGGACCTGCGCCGCAAGCGCATGGTGCCGACAGTCACCCGCATCCGCGCGAAGAGTGTCGAGGAGTTTGGCGAACTCGTTCACCACCCGGGGGAGGAGTACATCTACGTGCTCCAGGGCCCGGTCGAGATCCACACCGAGTTCTACGAGCCGATCGTGCTGCAGACGGGGGAGTCGATCTATATCGACAGCACGATGGGCCATGCCTACGTCGCGCCCGATGGCAGCCACGAGGCGTTGGTCCTCGGCGTCTGTTCAAGCGCGGCCGAAGACCTGATGGAATCGCTGATGACGCTGCATTCAGAAGACGAGCCGCCCGCGAAGCCGCGGGCGCCGAGCGTCAAGCGGCTGGCGTCGAAGCGCTGAAGCGGGGGGAATTCGCGAGTCGCCGGCGGCGGTTCCGCGGCCAGCGCGTCACTTGGTCAGGCGCTTGATCCGCTGCGTGCGGCTGCCGTCGAACTGCTCGGCCGCGCGCAGCAGGAGCAGCCGGGCCTCATTGACCGGCAGTGCCCGGCTCAGAAGGAAACCCTGGGCCAGCCCGCATTGCCGGTCCTGCAGGAAGCGCAGCTGCGAAAAGGACTCGACGCCTTCCGCGACGACGTCGACATTGAGCGCCTTGGCCATCGAGATGATGGCCAATGCGATGGCGCCGTCATCGGTGCCTTCCTGCAGGTCGCGCACGAACGAGCGGTCCATCTTGAGCCGGTCGATGGCCAGGTGCTGCAGCCGCTGGAAGTTGGAGTAACCGGTTCCGAAGTCGTCGATCGCGACCGATACGCCGAGGAATTTCAAAGCGCCTATTTCGTTTCGTGGCAGGCGCGAGCCCGCGTGTACTGCGCGCGCCAGGCGAGGGCTGGGGTCCATTGGCGGTGCAGCGGGTGACGGGAACGCTCGGGACCGGTGCGTGACATGGCCGCGCAGGCGGCTGCAAAGGTGAGCGAGCCCTCGTCGGCGTCCGACTATCGCCCCCGCGGTGGCGCTGGCGCAAGGGACATCGGGCGCGGCGCGCATGACGCAGCGCACGGTGGGAGGGTGATCAGTTCAGGGTCTGATCGAACGCGAACGCGAACTCTGCGTCGAGTTCAGGCGGGGCGCGTGCGGCGAGCGCCGGTGGAGTCGTCGGCTCCCCGAGGTGGGCGAGGATCGCGCGGATCGAGGGGGGTTCGGTCAGGCAGGCGATCAGGCGCATCTCGCCCTGGCCGCGCGGGCCGGTGAGCGGCCGGATCTGGTAGCTGCGGGCGCGCAGGCGGGCCCAGTGGATCGAGGCGCGCCGGCGCGTGAGTATGGGGAGCGAGACCGTAAGTAGGCCGCTCGATCAGCCCCCATCTTGCCCAGCCGGGCAATCGCGGATGCTGGCGCACTTTTGTGTGCCCGACTTAACGTAACGAGCCGCGGTTCAACCGGCGTTCAGATTTGGCGCACTACGCTGCACCCCAGATCATGAGATCAGGGAGCGTCACATGTCTCTGACCAGACTGTTGAAACAGCGAGACGTCCGGGAACGATTCAAGGCCGAGTTCGCCAAGCCAAGGATCGCGCTTAGTGGCGGCGATGCGTTTGCCACACCATCGCCACCCAAACGTTGCGCGCTTATAGGTACGGCATTCGACTACGTTGCACGCCTACACGTCGCGAGCATCAATCGAAATGTCTCGTGCCGAACCTGGGTAGCTGAGAGTGCCGTACGCAAGCTCGAAGAAGCCATTAAGGACGGTCGCCCCGTATTCGCTCCTGAGATCAAGCGCTCGACACGCGGTCTGCTGAAGCGGGCCCGCGCCATCGCTCAGGTAGGGCGCGAAGAATTTGAGCGCTGCATTTTGGCGCGCGAAGTCTCAGACGGAATGTTGGCAAGCGCGCTTCTGCTTGGGCAGCTGGATCAATACTACCGCTGCGGCTTGCTCAGCCGTGAATTCGGCACGGCAAACGAATTGGACCTGGCCGACCTGCGGAACCTGCTCACAGTCTTGGGTGGTCCACCGTCCACAAACTTCATGGCTTCCAAAGTCTGTGTCCTGAATCCGACTTTCGGCGAGGCCTCTGCCTTGGTCGGCGGAGCCGACGCGGACCTGCTGATCGACGATACCTTGGTTGAACTGAAAACGACCAAGGACCTGGAGTTCAGTGCCGACACCTTCCGGCAGTTGATGGGCTATTACACATTATCCAAGATCGGTCAGATCTCGGGCGACGTGAAGCCAAAGCCCGTCATACGAAACATAGCCATTTACTCGTCGCGTTACGGCGTATTCCACAAGATCGCCGTCGATACTCTGATCAACGCCGAAACCTTCCCGAAGTTTATGTTGTGGTTTAAGCAGCGAGCGACGTATGGACCGACCGGCCGGCCACAGCGAATGCAGTGCGCCGATGGGGTGACCGTGTACTACTGAGGCAAGGCCGGCGAACTCAGCGCAGTTTGCGACCAACCAACAGGCCGCCGAAGGAGCCCACAAAGGCAACCAGCTGCCACCGCGACACGTCGGTCTCAAGTGCGGAAATGCGCGATTCTTGGCGATGAGACTTTTGCCGCCATGCCTCGCGGTCTCGCGAAATCAACTCGAGCTCTTGGCGCAGGACTCGCACCTCCGACTCCTAGTAGGCTGTTGAAAAGCGCGGGTTTGATGCGGCCATGAGGTCTTTGATCAACAATTTTTCGCGAGGACGAGTGGCGACTCTGTCGATCCGGCCGGCGTTGCGATCGATGGCTCGTGGTTCATGAGCTTCGCTACCCTGAGATACCTGTTCCGGCAGTCACGGACGCTACGCCGGCGCCGGTTGCGGTGCGGCGAGCAGGTTGGCGAGGCGCAGCAGCGCGTAACAGCCGACGGTGAGTGTGGCCATGAACCCGACCTGCACTTGGCCGGTGACCTTCATCTTGCGCAGCGGCCGGCCGTCCTTGCCCCAACCGAAGCCTTCTTCGATGCGCTTGCGGATCCGCTGGCTGATCCGGTAGCCGGGATGTCGCGTGGTGCGGGCATCGAGCGCCGAGCCACCCGCCCGGCCGTCGTTACAGGCGATGTGCGCGGTGACGCCGCGCTCACGGCAGCCGCGGATGAAGTCGGCCGCGTCGTAGGCTTTGTCAGCGGCGAGCGTGCGCCGGCCGGCACGCTGCGGCAGACGGTCGAGCATCGCGAGCGCCGCTTCGCGCTCGGCATAGCCGGTCGCCGCCGTGACCTCGACATCCACCGGCAACCCGTCCCGGCACAGGACCGCCATCTTCTCGCCGTCGAGCAGACGGGCCACGAACTTGAGACGCTCGTCCATCTTGTGACACTCCTGCCAGGGCACTTTTGCTCTCCCGCAAAAGGCCCAAAAGTGTCACCTATGTGCCCGGAATGAACTGTTACCCTTCAGTCAGGAAGGGCACAGTGCATTACGGGATGAGAACCCCGGAGGGGCTCGACGAGCGAGCGCGCAGCGGTCGCGAAGGACAGCGCCGCAATAGCGGCGCTGGTGCCGAGCGCAGCGAGGGACGAGGGCCCGCAGGGCCCGAGCAATCCCCGTGGGGACGCCAGTACTGGCAGTGCATTTGCCATTGGGACGATGCCGCTGCGTCTGGGCCGCTGTTGAAGAAATAGCCTGAATCCGTGCGCCGGAACACATTTTCAAGTGAGCTTGAATATTGGCTCAATTGAGCCTATCCTGAGCACGGGAGGTGATTCGCATGGCAGTTCCGGCTGAACGGGTAGCGCAGATTCTGGGCCTCGGTGACAGGGTCCGGTCGGTCGCTGCCATTGCGAACGCGGTCGAGCACGGCTTGCCAAAACAGACACTCGCGCGGGTGGTCGAGCGCGCCGGTTTCCAGGGGGCTGAGCGCGTTACGCTCATGGGACGGGTGGTGCCTGCGGCCACCTACAAGCGGCGCAAACGCTTGAAGCCTGCGGAGAGCGAGAAAATCGAGCGGCTCGCGCGCGTCATCGCGCTAGCCGAATTGCTGTGGGACGATCGCGGTGAAGCGCAGCGCTTTCTGAACACCCCACATGCGGAACTGGCGCGCAAGCGGCCGATCGAGGCTGGGTTGACTGAACTGGGGGCGCGGCAGGTCGAAGATGTCGTGATGCGCGCCCTACACGGGCTGCCGGTCTGATTAGAGCGGATGCGGTTCTTTCGCATCGCGGATGCGCGTTACTCGCCTGAAAGCGGAGAGGGCGCCCGAGTCTACGGGGGGCGCTGGCATTCCGCGGGTCGGTCCGTGATCTATACCTGCGAGACCTGCTCGGGCGCCATGCTCGAGAAGCTGGTGCACACGAGTGGGCGGATACCGAAGCATCAGGTATGCGTAATCTTCGAGGCGCCGGATGCGCTGACTGTCAACGCCATCGCGCCTGATGATGTGGCCGGCTGGGATCAGGCGGACATGGTCGCAAGCCGGGTGGCCGGCGATGGCTGGCTGGATGCGATGCAGACCGCGGTACTTCTGGTGCCGAGCGTGATTTTCAGCCATGAGCGAAACGCGCTGATTAATCCGGCGCATCCGGACTTCAGGCAAATCAGCGTTGTGAGTATCGAGCCAGTGCGCTGGGATGAACGGCTGTTTGAGGGTCATCCATAGCGGAGCGTAGTGGGGCCGCCGCCACAATCAATGACATAGCCTCATCCGGCGACAGCCGGCAGAGCCCGGGGGACGCAGCTGCAGTCGGAACTGCGACGCCAGACCGTGATGCGCTGCCGCTGCAATCTGCGCCGAGCGCGGCAGACTAGGCTGCTCGGTACTGACAAAGGCTGGCCGATGACGGCGCAAGTCGGAAATGGCGGCGTGCACAGTCTCCTCATCGTCGACGACGACGAGGCCCTGCGCAGCGAGCTGCGCCAGAGTTTCCGGAGATTCCAGGTCCTCGAAGCCGGCGACCGGGCCACCGCCGCCGCGGAAATCCGCCGCTGCGAGCCGGCCGTCGTCGTGCTCGATCTCGGCCTGCCCCCCGATGCTGCCGGCGTGGACGAGGGCTTCGCCACGCTGCGCGAAATCCTGGGGCTCGCGCCGAATGCCAAGGTCATCGTCGTGACCGCGAATGGCGATCGCGTCGGCACCGTGCAGGCGATATCGATGGGCGCCTTCGACTTCTTCCACAAGCCGATGGACATCGAATTGCTGACGCTGCTGGTGAACCGCGCGTTCCGCATCCACGAACTCGAGGAGGAAAACCGGGTGCTGCTGCGCTCGAACCAGGTGCCGGTGCTGGACGGGCTGCTCGCCAGGAGCGATGCGATGACCAAGGTGTGCCGCGTGATCGAGAAGGTCGCGCCGACTGCCGCCACCGTGCTGCTGCTGGGCGAAAGCGGCACCGGCAAGGAGTTGCTGGCGCACGCGCTGCATCGCCTGAGCCTGCGCAAGCATCACCCCTTCATTGCGATCAACTGCGCGGCGATTCCGGAGTCGCTGCTGGAAAGCGAATTGTTCGGTCACGAGCGCGGCGCGTTCACCGGCGCGATCAGGTCGGTGCCCGGAAAGCTGGAGCAGGCCCACACCGGCACGCTGTTTCTGGACGAAATCGGCGACATGTCGCCCGCGCTGCAGGCCAAGCTGCTGCGGTTCCTGCAGGATCGCCGGGTGGAGCGTGTCGGCAGCCGCCAGTCCTATGCAGTGGACGTGCGCATCGTCTGCGCCACCAACAAGGACCTGGACGCCGGGGTCAAGACCGGCACCTTCCGCGAGGACCTGTATTTCCGGATCGCCGAGGTGACGGTCCGGATTCCGCCGCTGCGGGAACGGATCGGCGATGCCGTGATCCTGGCGCACAAGTTCGTCCAGGATTGCTGCCAGCGCCATGGCACGAAGCCGCTCTCCCTGACCCAGGACGCGATCGCCGCGATCGACGCCCACATGTGGCCGGGCAATGTCCGGGAACTCGAGAACCGGATCAATGGCGCCGTCGTGCTGGCGGAGGAGCGGCAGATCTCCGCGGCGGATATCGGCCTCGCCGGAGCCGCGTCCGGCCCCGCCCTGCCGACCCTGCGCGACGCCCGCAAGGGCGCGGAGCGTGGCGCCATCCAGCGGGCGATGGCCGCGTCGAATGGCAATATTTCCACCGCCGCCGAACTGCTCGGCGTGTCGCGACCGACGCTTTACGACCTGCTCGGCCGGCACCAGTTGAAGCGCGACGATCTGAATTGACCACAGCCGGCGCTAGCGCTGCTTGAACTCCTCCGGCGCCACCTCATAGCGCGCAAGCAGCTTGTAGAAATCCGTGCGATTGCGGCCCGCTAGTTTGGCGGCCTGCGTGACATTGCCGCGGGTGATCTGCAGCAGTTGCACCAGGTAATTGCGCATGAATTCATCGCGGGCTTTGTCGAAGGTCGAGACCTGCGGCGCAGTGCCGGTGCCGAGCGCCCGCTGTACCAGTTCCGCGCTGATCACCGGCCCGGTCGCGAGCGAGGCGGCGTGCTGCAGCAGCGTCGCGAGCTGGCGGATGTTGCCCGGCCATTCGCCGACCATCAGCAGTTCCACCGCCTCCGGCGCCAGCACCTGGCGCCTGCCGGTCTGGCGCGCCAGCTCGTCGAGAAAATGCGCCGCCAGCAATGGCACGTCGTCGCGACGCTGCGACAGCGGTGGCAGGTCAACCCTGCTCACGCTCAGGCGATAGAAGAGGTCTTCGCGAAAACGCCCGCGCGTGATCTGGTCGGCAGGATTGCGCGCGGTGCCGGAGATCATCCGTGTCGTATGCTCGTCCATCAGGGCAGTCAGCGCGATCTGCAGATCCATCGGCAGGTCCGTGATCTCGTCGAGATACAGCGTCCCGGCCGGCGAATCCGGCGGTGGTCTCGCGTCGCCGAGTTCGCGCTGTCCGCGCAGGGCCGCCTGCAGGGCCTCGGGCGTCGCGGTGACGCAGGACAGGGTCGTGAAGCGCGCGCCAAGGCGGCCGCTCGCCAGGTGTATTGCGCGGGCCAGTTGCGCCTTGCCGGTGCCGGGCAGGCCGGTGATCAATATGGGGGAATCGGAAGCGGCGGCCATCAGCGCCTGCGACAGGCGGTCCTCCATGACCGGATTGCGGGTGATGATGCCGGCGCGCCAGTCCTCGGTGACGCTCGCAAAGCCCGACACCTTGAGCGCCCGTTCGATCTGCTCCAGCAGCTGCTCCTTCTCCACCGGCTTGGTCAGGAATGCGAAGGCGCCGCTCTTGGTCGCGGTGACCGCGTCCGGAATCGTGCCGTGGGCGGTCAGCAGGATCACCGGCAACGCCGGGTAGCGGCCCTGCAGCTCCCTCAGCAGGGCGATGCCGTCCTTGTCCTTCATGCGCAGGTCGGTGACCAGCACATCGGGCTGGAAGCGGGGCACGGAGGTCATGGCCTGGCTGGCGCTCTCGCAGGCGGCCACCTCGAATCCCTCGGAACGCAGGCGGATCGTCAGCAGGCGCAACAGCCCCGGATCGTCGTCCACCAGCACGACACGCGGGCGGCGGCCGAGCGGCGTCTTCATTGCTCGCGCGTGGCCGCGCCGCCTTCGAGCTTGGCAATCGCTTCGAGCTTGGCCTGCGCCTCTTCGAGTTCGCGCCGCAGCCGCTCCTTGTCGGCAATTTCCTGCTGCAGGCGGCGGTTCAGGCCGGCAATGCGGTCGCGCTCGTTGGTGCTGGCAGCGGTGCGCAGCGTCGAGTTTTCCTGCGCCAGCGCGAGGCGCGCATCGAGTCCGTTCACGATCAATTCCGCCAATGCCCGTTCGGAGGGCAGCAGTATCTCGGGTGCCGCCAGGGCCTCGCCCAGCAGTATTCTCGCGCCCTCGGCATCGGTGGCCGCATGGCCGGGCACGGCGAGCACAAAGGCATAGCGCAGGCGATTGCGCGTGGAAGGCGCGGCGAGAAAGGCGGCGTGCGTCTCCTGCAGGACCTCCGCCTGTTCGGCCGGGCCGCCACGACGGAGACGCTCGAGCGTCGCCAGGTAACCGGCGACCATCTGCCCATCATCCATGACCGGTGCCGGCGGCGGTTCCTTGCCGCGCTTGAGGCCGGTCCAGTCATCCACGGCCGCGCAGCCGGCGGCGAGCGCAACGGCGAGCAGCAGGGCAGTGATTCGGCTAGGCAGCATGCTTCGGATTCTTCCTTGGCTCGGCCGGCAGCCGGATGCGCAGGTGCGCGCCAGGAAACTCGCCGTCGACGATCTGCACCGTGCCGCCGTGGGCCTGTACGAATTCGCGCACCACGGAAAGCCCGATTCCCGTGCCCTTCAGGGGACCGCCCTGCGGCGTCGGCCCGGAGTAGAACGCCTCGAATACCTTGTCGCGCTCCTCGAGCGGGATGCCAGGGCCACTGTCTGCGAGATCGATGATGGTCATCTTACCGGCAGGATAGGCATGCAAGTGGATGGTGCCACCGTGGGGAGTGAACTTCATGGAATTTGACAGAAGATTGTCGAGCACCAGTTTCAGCTTGGCGCGGTCGCCGACCATGTGCATGTCGGCGACCTGAAGATCGAGGGTCAGGCCGCGTGCAGCCAGTGCCAGGCGCTGGCTGTCGACCACCGTGCCGACCAGTGAACTGAGACTGAACTGCGACCGTTCGACGATCATCGATTGCGACTGCCAGGCGCTGAAGGACAGCAGGTTCTCGATCAGCTGCTGCAGCCGGAGGGCGTTCTCGCGCAGGATCGCAGCCACTTCGCGCTGGTTTTCGTCGAGCGGGCCGACCGCTCCGTCGATCAGGAGGTCGGTGCCCTCGCGGATATTGGCCAGCGGCGTCTTCAGCTCATGTGACATATGCCGCAGGAAACGGTTGCGCTCGACCGCGATTTCGAGGAACCGGGTGCGCAGCCATTCGAGCTGGCGGCCCAGCTTGGCAAGGTCCGCAGGCCCCTTGATCGAGATCGGATGCGAGAACGCGCCGCGGCCAAGGTCGCTGATCGCGCGGTCGATTGCGCCGAGCGGCCGCAGCACAAAAAACGCGAATATCGTGATGACGGCGATGGAGCAGGGCACCAGCGCCATTACCGCCCACAGCAGCCAGCGCTGGGTCGCGCCGGCCTGGCGCTCGGCGTCCAGCAGCCGCTGGTCGATGCCCTCGCGGGTCTGGTCGGCGAGCGCGTCCGCTTCGCTGCTGAGGACATTGAAGCGATCGACCAGCGCGCCCTGGCGATCTTTCTGCGTCGTGAAATGGACCATGGTCGATACCGCCTCGCCGGCCGCCCGCACGCGTCCGGCCTGGATGGCCGGCGCGGCGGCTGCAAGCAAGGCGAGCGTGCGGCCGAATGCACGGTGATTGGCGTCGAATGCGTTGGCGAGGCGCGGATCGTCCAGCACGCTATACAGGCTCGCCGCGCGCTCCATGGCGGCGATATTCTGGAACAGCACCTGGGTCTGCTGCGTCAGGGCAATGCTGTCCCGCACCAGCACATCGCTGGTGCGGGAAAGCTGGCGCAACTGGATGGCGCCATACACGACAGCCGCCATCAACGGCAGCACGATCAGCAGCACCGTTGCCGAGAGCAGTCCGCTCAGAGACCGGGGCCGGAGAATTGCCATCCGCCTATGGTACCGTCAGGTCATCGGCTGGCGCAGGAGCCTTTGCTCCCACGCGAGCGCGGATTGCACGATGACCCCGAGATCGCAATGTTGCGGCGCCCAGTCGAGCGCTTCCCGGATGCGATCGGCCTGCGCAACCAGGCGCGGCGGGTCACCAGCGCGGCGCGGCGATTCCCGGACCTGAATCTGCCTGCCGGATGCCCGCGCCACTTCGTCCAGCACCTGGCGGACGCTGTATCCCCGCCCGTTACCGCAATTGAGCGTGGTCGATGCGCCGCCGGCACGCAGGTAATCGAGCGCCTGCAGGTGCGCCGCCGCCAGGTCCTCGACATGGATGTAATCGCGCACGCCGGTACCGTCGGGCGTGTCGTAGTCGGTGCCGAAAATCGAGACCCCATCGCGACGCCCGACCGCGTGCTCGCAGGCCACCTTAAGCAGGTGGGCGGCCGCCGGGGTGCACTGGCCGATGCGTCCGCCCGGATCGGCGCCGGCGACATTGAAGTAGCGCAGCGCCACGTAGCGCAGCGGGGTCACGGCCGCGACATCCCGCAGCATCCATTCGCTCATCAGCTTGGACCAGCCGTAGGGGCTGATCGGCGCGGTCGGCGTATCTTCGCCGGCGATGCCGCCCGCCGGTATGCCGTAGACCGCCGCAGTGGATGAAAACACGAAGTTCCGGACCCCCGCGGCGACACAGCATTCGAGGAGGCTTCTGGTATTGGCGGTGTTGTTGCGGTAGTACTTGAGCGGGTTTTCGACCGATTCCGGCACCGATATATGCGCCGCGAAATGCATCACGGTGTCCACCGCATGCTCGGCCAGCAGGCGCCTGACCAGCGCTGCATCGCCGCTATCCCCGGCCACCAGTTCGCCGTACAGGACGGCCGAGCGGAATCCGCTCGACAGGTTATCGAGCGTCACCAGCCGGTCGCCGCGCGCGCCGAACTGGCGCACCACATGGCTGCCGATATAACCGGCGCCGCCGGTGACCAGGATGGTGCTCATCCGTGCTCCGCGATATGTTGCCCGGATGATAGCAATTGAGGCCGAGGCACCGTTTGCGAACCTGTCCCCAGATCTGATCGTGGACGCGGTGGAGGCCGCCGGCATGCCGAGCGACGGGCGCGTACTCGCGCTCGGCAGCTACGAGAACCGCGTGTACCAGGTCGGTCTCGAGGACGCCCCGCCCGTGGTCGTCAAGTTCTACCGTCCCGGCCGCTGGACCGATGAGGCGATCGCGGAGGAACATGCATTCGCGCGCGAACTCGCGGCGGCCGAGATTCCGGTGGTCGCACCGCTCGAAGCGGCGGACGGTGCGGAGCTCGGCGCCGGTCCGGTGCCGGTTTTCGGCGGTTTCCGCATTGCGATCTATCCGCGCCGCGGCGGGCAATGGCCGGAACTCGGAACGCCGGATGACCGCCAGTGGATCGGTCGCTTCCTGGGACGCATCCACATGGTGGGGGCGGCGGCGCGGTTCATGCACCGCGGGCGCCTGTCGGTCGCCACGATGGGGCGCGAGTCGGTCGATTACCTGCTGGGTGGCGATCTCATCGCCGATTACATCGCACATCGCTACGAACTCGTAAGCGGCCAGTTGCTCGAGGCCGTGGAATCGCGCTTCGAGGCGGCAGGCCCGCTGCGGCAACTGCGCATCCACGGCGACTGCCACCGCAACAACGTGCTGTGGACCGCGGCGGGCCCGCATTTCGTGGACCTCGACGACTGCATGACGGGTCCGGCGATCCAGGACTTGTGGATGCTGCTGGCCGGGAATGCGGCGGAGATGCGTTCCCAGCTCGCGGATATCCTGGAAGGCTATTCGAAGTTCGCGAGCTTCGATCCGATCGAGACCGGGCTGATCGAGCCCCTGCGGACGCTGCGGATGATCCATTACGCAGCCTGGCTCGCGCGCCGCTGGCACGACCCGGCATTTCCGCAGGCCTTTCCCTGGTTCGGCGAAGTGCGTTTCTGGGAGCGACATGTGGCGGAGCTGGAAGAGCAACTGATGACCCTGGAGCAGTCATGAATGCCTCCCGATACCTGTTAGTTCACTTTAAGCAGCGCTCCGAGCATGAACCATGCCGCAGAGCGGCAGCCTGCAATTGGTGTAATATCGCGCCCCTTTTGCACCGCGACATGAATCCGTGATCCAGAATCTACGCAACATCGCGATCATCGCGCATGTCGATCATGGCAAGACCACGCTGGTCGACAAGCTGCTGCGCCAGTCGGGCACGCTGGACGCGCGCAAGCCCATGACCGATCGAGTCATGGACTCGAATGCGCTCGAGCGCGAGCGCGGCATCACGATCCTCGCCAAGAACACGGCGATCCGCTGGGGCGATTACCGGATCAACATCGTGGATACCCCGGGCCACGCCGACTTCGGCGGCGAGGTCGAGCGGGTGCTGTCGATGGTGGACTGCGTGCTGCTCTTGGTGGATGCGGTGGACGGCCCGATGCCGCAGACCCGCTTCGTGACCCAGAAGGCCTTCGCGCACGGGCTCGCGCCGATCGTCGTGATCAACAAGATCGACCGCCCCGAGGCGCGCCCGGAGTGGGTGCTCAACCAGACCTTTGATCTCTTCGATCGGCTCGGCGCCAGCGAGCGCCAGCTCGATTTCCCGGTCGTCTATACCTCGGCGCTGCAGGGTGTGGCGGGTCTCGACCCGGGGACTATGGCGACCGACATGACCCCACTTTTCGAGACGATCGTCGCGCGCTGCCCGGCGCCGGATGTCGACATCGATGCGCCGCTGCAGTTGCAGATCAGCCAGCTCGACTACTCGAGCTACGTCGGCGCGATCGGCATCGGGCGCATCCGCCGCGGCACCATCCGCCGCGGCATGGCCATCGCGGTGGTCGGCCGCGACGGCGAAGTCCGCAGCGAGCGCGTCGGCCAGGTGTTCGGATTCCTGGGACTCGAGCGCATCGAGGCCGAGGAAGCGCGCGCCGGCGACATCATCGCGTTCTCGGGCATCGAGGCGCCCAAGATCTCGGACACGATCTGCGACCCCGAGGCGCCGGAGGCCCTGCCGCCCCTGGTGGTGGATGAGCCGACCATCAGCATGACATTCGAGACCAACACCTCGCCGCTGTTCGGTCAGGAAGGCAAGTTCGTCACCAGCAGGCAGCTGCGCGAACGCTTGCTGCGCGAGACGCTCGCAAATGTGGCGCTCCGGGTCGAGGAAACCGACGACCCGGACCGCTTCGTCGTCTATGGCCGCGGCGAGCTCCATCTCGGCATCCTGATCGAGAATATGCGCCGCGAAGGCTATGAACTCGCGGTGTCGCGGCCGCGGGTGGTGGTCAAGGAGGAGGGCGGCCGCAAGGTCGAGCCCTGGGAACAGCTCACCGTGGATGTCGAGACCAGCGCGCAGGGCGCGGTCATGGAAGCGCTCGGTGCGCGCGGCGCGGATCTCATGGACATGGTTCCGGACGGCAAGGGCCGGGTGCGGCTCGATTACAAGATTCCCTCGCGCGGCATGATCGGATTCCAGACCGAATTCCGCACCATGACCAGCGGCACCGGCCTGATGTACCACGTATTCGACCATTTCGGGCCGGTGGTCGAGCGCGAACTCGCCGAGCGCGCGGCGGGCGTGATGATTTCCAATGGCCGCGGCCCGGTACTCGCCTATGCGCTTTTCAACCTGCAGGAGCGCGGGCGGCTGTTCGTGGGGCCGGGCGACCTGGTCTACGAGGGCCAGATCGTCGGCGAGTCGAGCCGCGACGGCGACATGGTGGTCAATCCGCTGAAGGGCAAGAAGCTCACCAATATCCGCACCCAGAGCAAGGACGAAAACGTGCTGCTGACGCCGCCGGTGCGCATGGGGCTCGAGCAGGCGATGGAGTACATCGTCGCGACGAACTGGTCGAGGTGACGCCGAAGAACATCCGGCTCCGCAAGCGGCACCTGAACGAAGGCCAGCGAAAAAGGGCCGAGCGCACCGGCTGATTAACGGCACTCCGGTGCCTATCTCGGTGACAGGGCAGGTTCCAATGGCGCGCTGTTTTCACTCACCCAAGCCGTCAATTGCTCTTGGTCCATTTCGCCAGCGGCCACTGCGCGCAGTGTAATTGAGGCGTTTGCTTCCTCAGCTATCAGTTGACGTCCGTTCAGTCTGAGGAAGACGTCTATTAGCGACAGGCTTAGGCGCTTGTTGCCATCAGGAAAACAGTGCCCCCGGCCTATCGCGAAACCATAGGCGGCCGCTAGTCGCTCAAGACTGGGAGGTTGGTCTGAGTAGTTGTAGAGGTGTTGGGGCCTGGCTAAAGCGGCCTCTAGGGCACCTTCACGCGAAGGGCCTGAGAGGCCGCCATGTTCCGCCGTCAACTCGGAATGGATGTAACGAGCACTGCGCTCGCTCACCCAATTAGGTTCCACTTGGTCGAGACCATGAAGCGCGATTACTTCGCGAGTTCACGAAGTGCGTTTCGGTACTTGACCCTAGTGCCCTCAAAAGCCTTAACCGTTGCCTCAAACGAGGGGTCATACGGAGAGAGTCGAATCCCTGCGCCTCGCTCAGCAACGATATGGAGGGTGTCTCCTTCTTTGACGCGTAGATGGTCAATGATCGCCTTCGGCACAATAAAGCCCAAGGAGTGTCCAATCCGGCGAACTTTCACTGTGCTAGGCATTGCAGTCGTCCTCCTGCATCTCGGAAAATAGTTTAACTATAGTTATAACGTTAGGCAAGTCCTTTGTCTGGCAACGCGACCTAGCGCGGTTTCGTCATAACTAGCTGATTATATGAGATAATTTCCAATCATGCTTGTGGCATAGCCACCTCGGTCAGTCAAATTCAAACTGAGACACTACCGTGACAGGCGGATGACCAGCCCGCCGGTCTCCTCCGCCAGATACGACAGCAACGCATAGATGAACAGCACGATGCCGAGCATCTCGAACAGCTCCTCGACTGAATAGAGCACCGTGTAGAGCACGGTGTCGTAGCCGGCATCATCGGCCGCCATGGCGCCCAGCATCTCGACGCCAATTGCGCCCGCGAGAAACAGCGATCCGGCGAAGATGAAGCGCAGGCGCGTCAGCCTCGGCAGCCCCAATACGAATCTCACATAAATGAGTGCAAGCACCAGGCTCGCGATGCCATAGGGTATGACCCACAGGAAATACAAGGGTCCCTCGGCCGGCATGTAGAGTTCCAGAAGATCGCTCAGATTCTCGTGAATGGCCGTGCCTTCGTCGAGCGCGAGAAACAGGAATATGACAGAGAGGCCGAGCCATTGGCCGCGCCTGCCGCCGGGCCGGTGCCAGTTGAGGCGCACAATGAGCGCCAGCAGGGCCGAGCAGATCAGCAGGGCTACTGCTGAGTACAAGGTCGGAATATTGCCCTCGATACCGAAATCGAAGTATTCGATGAAATCGTCGAGAGCGGATTCCCCGAAGTAGAAATACAGGGACAACAGCGCGCCGTTCAGCAATGACAGGATCATCACGATCCAGAGCAGGACCATTGCGACTTGCCTGGGATCGACCTTCAGTTCTGTCACTTCTCGTCCTTCCCACCGCCATACGCGAGCGCATCCCAATGCCGGCAGACCCAGCCGAGCGCCAGGATGACGACGAACATTGCGGCGTTCGCCGGTATCTGCAGGTTGAAATCGACCGCCGAGTGGATCAGCAGCGCCACGATCGTCATCGTCACGCCAAAACCCATGCCCTGCAACAGCGCGTCGCGGCGCCGCAACTGGGCGCGGATGGCGCTCCAGAGCGAAGCCAGCACCACGGCGCCGAGCGCGGTGGCAGCGACGATCCCGAGCTCCGATGCGAACTGCAGATAGTCGTTGTGCGCATGGCGCGTGAAGCCCGTGACCTGCACCGCGCTCGTGTACATCGGGTAGACGGCATAGAAACTGCCGGCGCCGGTGCCGGTCAGCGGGAAGTCCTGCAGCATCATCATCGTATCGCGGTTGATATCGACGCGCTCCTCGGTCTCGATCGAGGTCTGCTGGATGCGCTCCGCCACCTGTTCGAGGCCGAAGAAATTGCTGACGACGAGCAGGTCGATGACCAGCAGGCTCGCAAAAAAGATGAGCACGCCGCGCGATAGCCGGCGCACCGCCAGCAGGTAGAACATGCCAACCACGCCGAGGCCCAGGAAGAATGCGATATTGCCCATGCGCGAGCGCGTCAGCACCAGGCCCGCGACCATGATGACCAGCGCGATCCGGACCCTTGCCTTGCTGCCGAGCAGGGTGCGGAGCAATCGCCGCGCGCTGTCGCGCCAGCTCCCGGCATTGCTCCGCGACAACTCCGAGAGCATCAGGCCGACGCCGACCGCCAGGCACATTTCGAGATAACCCGCCAGGTGATTGCGGTTGATGAAAGTGCCGCTGGCGGCGCCGGGATCATTGGACACGAAAAAGCCATGCTCGAGCCCGGCCAATGTCGCGATCGAGCCATAGCTCGCCTGGAACACGCCGCCCAGGACGATCGCCTGCGCCAGCAGCTTGATGCGCGAGCGGTCGTTGACGAGCAGCAGCGTCAGGCAGAACAACAGCAGGTATGCGAGCGACTGCAAGGCGGCCTGGCGCGTGGCGTACACATCAAGCGAAAGGCTCGGGTAGCTTTGCGTGGCTGCGTGTATCTCGAGGGCCCGCGGCGAGAGCGTGCCCAGCAGGCCCTCCGGGAGCGGCAGCGTCTGGACCAGCATCCACAGGAAGACGGCGAGCAGGCAGGCGGTCACGGGCAGCGCCCGGAAAAAAGGCTGGTTTAGCCAGACCCGGCCGCGGTAGCACTGCAGGATCCAGAGGCCAGCGATCAGGAATACCCAGGCCTGCATGAGCGACGAGGCCCAGGTGACATTGCTGCCGAATGGCAGCGGCGCCCATAGCAATAGCGCCAGCAAAGCGAAGAACAGCAGGCGATCGGCCGGTTGCCGCTGCGGCCTCATGCGCGATTGCAGAAACAAAAACGGCGCACGTTATTGAACGTACGCCGTCCTCTCATCTCCGAACTGACTGCGTTGGCGGGGCGATCAGGTCTTCTATCTCTTGCTCTTCTTCTTCGAGCATTTCTTAGATTTCTTCGGCTTGCTCGGGCTTTTGCTGCCATTTGAGCCCTTCGAGCCACAGGAACCCTTGCCGCTGCCCCGCTTAAAGTTTTCATCGGTTTGTACGACGCCGCTCAGGAGATCGGCACTCGCGCCAGAGAGGTTCCGGCCAGGATCAGTGACCGACCGGGCGTTCGCACCGACCAGAGGCAGAACCAGCGAGACAACCAAGCCAATCAAGATCGGTTTGATTTTCATGACAATTCCCCAAGCACCTGCTGGATTCCCGACCTCTCAACTTTGGCCCTCGTTGGCGTTCATGTCAACCGTCCCCGCGACCCCAGCCAGCTAGCCAAGCTGTTGGTGGACATGGCAACGGGGGAGGCCCCTGCCGACATCAATATTTCGCACAACTGATTTGCTGCAAGGGCGATCCCGACCCGGCGCACGTCAGCACGTCCTGCCTGTCATAAAGTGGAGCTGGTTATAACCCGTTGATTTACGGTCCTGAATCTGTTCAATTGCGAGAGGGACGTTGAGGGATTTTTGGCAAGTCAACGCAGATGCAGAACAGCCCCTGAAGTCCTGGTTCCGCGAAGCAGAAGATGCTGATTGGGAAACACCTCACGATGTGAAAGATCAATATGGAAATGCGAGCGTCATTGGAGATAACCGTATCGTTTTTAACATCGCTGGCAACAAGTACAGGTTGATCGTGAAATTCAATTACCCATATCGGGTTGGATACATACGATTTATCGGTACGCATGCCGAATACGATGAAATTGATGCGGAGGCAATTTAATGGACATTACCCCGATTAGAACCGAAGCTGATTACAACAACGCGCTTGCTCGCGTTGCTGAACTAATGGATGCGACTCCAGATTCCGAGGCTGGCGCAGAACTTGATGTTCTTGCGACCCTTATCGACGCCTATGAATTGAAGAACTTTCCAATTGAATCGCCCGATCCAATCGAAGCGATCAAGTTTCGCATGGAGCAGATGGGCATGAAGCGTAGGGATTTGGAGCCGCTTCTCGGTGGGCGTAGTCGAATGTCAGAGGTCATGAGCCGCAAGCGGGGCCTATCTATCACTCAGATACGAAAGCTGCATGAGCGGCTACAAATCCCCTACGAGAACCTTTTGGGAGTGGCCCGATAGGCCCGCGATCTGAGACACTACCGGCGCCCGACTGTGAATCGGCGCGCTCGGCCGCGGCTTCGGCCGCGCAGCGGCGGGCCAGGTGCGGGAATGCAGCGCCGGCCCGGCGGCACAGCGGCCGCCATTTTTCCAGTTGCACGGCCATGCCGGAGAAAGACGCCGGATTGCGCTCGAGCGCCCGGTCGGCGGCCTTCAGGACGGCCGTTACCGCATCCGGGCGCAGCACCGGCCAGCTATCGATGCCGAGTTCCGTGACCAGGCGTTGCAGCGAAGACTGGCGCGGGCCGAATTGCACCGCGCGCACCAGGGCATCCTGGTAGACCTCGCTCGAGTCCTGGTATTGCTCGTACTTGACCAGCGCCAGGTTGCCCCAGTCCCAGGGCCAGGTCGGGCGCAGCGCAAGTGCCCGCTGGTAGTAGCCGGTGGCCGAGTCGCCATGCCGTGTGATCTGCCCGGCATCGAGATCCTCCACCTCGAGCTGCACACGATGCAGGCGGGCAAGCTCGCTCAGGATGCGCGGATCGCCAGGGGCGAGCGCCAATGCGCGCTTCAGGCTCGCGGAAAGCGCCTGCCATTCTTCCTCGGTGAAGGCCTCGCGTGCATCGCGTTTGTCCTGCAAATAGCTTTCGGCAGGCGCCGCGTAGGCATCCGCAAGCGCCGTGCCTGCGGCGATGCTGAACGCATAGCCGAGCAGCAGCAGCAATATGCCGAGCATGACGCGGACTAGCGGCGCGAGCGCCTGCTCAGCCACCGGGCGCCGCCGCGAGTTGCAGGATGGCGCGCGGGTTCCGGTTCACCAGATCGTGCGCCGCCTGCTCCCCGACCACCCTGGCGGCGGCCGCGACGCCATCGGTCAACACCGGGCGCCGGCCCTCCAGGTTGTGGGCATCTGACGCCAGCACCTTGAACACCTCGAGTTCCAGCAGTTGCCGCGCGCAATACTGGGGAGCCCGACCAAACAGGCCGACCAGGGCACCCGCCGTGAGCTGCAGGAAACAGCCCTGGCTGACGAATGAGTCGATCTTCGCAGGATCCCGCATCACGTCGCGGTTGCGTTCCGGGTGCGCGATGAGCGGCCTGATGCCGTCCTGCAGCAGGCGGTCCACGAGCTTGTCGGCACCCGGTGGAATATGCGTTTCCGGAAACTCCAGCAGGATGATCTTGTAGCCGTCCAGCTCGCCGAGGAACGGAACCTCATTCTGGCGCAAGAGCTCGACGATGTCGGGCGAGAGCCGCACTTCGGCTGCCATGCCGATCTGCAGCGGGATGCGGGCTTTGCGGAGCGCGAGCCGGAATTCCCGGAAGCTCCGTTCAATGCTGCTGCGGGTGTTCTCGTAACGGCCCGGGTTGATGTGCGGCGTCAGCACCGAGTAGGTGATGCCGTCATCCACCGCGGCCTGCGCGAGCGCAAGGCCGTCCTCGAGGGTCTGCGCGCCATCGTCGATGCCGGGCAGGAAGTGACAATGCAGGTCGATCACGGCCGCTGCTCATGACTGCGGGGCATAGGATTCATAATAGCCCCCATAACCGTAGTCGCTGTACTTCTCGGCCTTGCGGGCATCGAGCTGGGCGAGCACGATCCCCGTGTTCGGCGCATTGACGCGCTCCAGCAGGCCGAGCCCGCTTCGGACCTGCGGCGCGGCGGTCGCATCCGATTTCACGACGAACAGCACGCTGTCGGCATACTTCGAGAGCAGCACGGCGTCGCTCACCGGCAGGATCGGCGGGCAGTCGACGATGATCCGCGAATAGGCATTGGCCAGCACCCTGAGCGCCCTCGCCATGCGGGCGGATGAAAGGAGCTGTAGCGGATCCGGCGGGTTGAAACCGGTCGGCAGCACATCCAGGTTCGAGACCCCCGTGCCGACCAGGCATTCGTTGATCTTGGCGTTCCGGGCCAGCAATTCGGAAAGCCCCGGCGCATTCCGCGGCAGGCCGAGCATCCTGGCGATCGAAGGCCGGCGCAGGTCGGCGTCGAGCAACAGCGTTGTCTCGGTGCTCGCAAAGGCGACCGCGAGATTGAGCGCGATGATCGACTTGCCCTCGCGGGCGATGGCCGAGGTCACGAGGATGATCTTGTGCGGGTGGTCGAGATTGGCGAGCGAGATCGCGGTCCGGATGGTGCGCATGGATTCCGCAAAGCGCGGGTCAATCGTTCGCTGGCGCTCGCCCGGCGAAATGGTGCTGACCGCATCGAGCGCATCGCCCTTCAGGAGCGGCACCATGCCTAGCAGGGGGCGCCTGAGCTTTTCCTCGACATCGGTCGAACTCTTGACGGTGTTGTCGAGCGCGGCGAGCAGGAAACTCAGTCCCACGCCAAAGAGCAGCGTCAGCAGTACGGATACCGAGACGATCAGGGCCTTTTTCGGCCTGGCGGCCATGCGCGGCAGCTGGGCCGGCACCACGATGCGCGCCTGCGCGGCCGCCAGATCCCCGGTCGCGGAGGTTTCGCTCAGGCGCTTGTAGAAGAGCTCGAATAGCTGGCGATTGGTGTTCACCGCCTGCTGCAGGCTGTCGAGTTTCGATTCCTTGCGCCCCACGCTCTGGTACTGCTGGCGGGCGCGGGCGAGGGCGCCGAGGATCGCGCTCTCCTCGGATTTCGCAGCCTCGTAGCGTCGCCGGATGCTCTCGGTGACGCTCCGGGCCTGGTTGTTCAGATTCTCGGTGGCCTGGGCGAGTTCGGCCTGCGCGGCGATCATGCGCGGATGCGAGGCCCCGTAGCGCTGCTCGAGCTCCGCCACCGCCTGCTGGGCGGTGGCCTGGGTCGCCTGCGCACGGCTCATGCCGTCGTCCGCAAGGAGGGCGGGGACGCCCAGCAGTTCCTCCAGTTTTCCCTCCGCCGGCAGCACCTGCAGATAGGCAATCTCGGCCGAGGCGAGCGCCTGGCGCACTTCCAGCAGACGGGCGGAAAGGTCGCCGATCTCCTGGGCCGGCAATGCCTTCAGCCCGGCGACGTCCACGAGCTGTTCCTGTTCCCGATAGGCCTGCAGCCTTTCTTCCGATTCCTGCAATTCCCTGCGCAGGCCGTCGAGCCGCACTGCCATCCATTCGGCGGCCGACTTGGTCGCCTCCACTCGCGCATCGAGGGTGCTGTCGATGTAGGCCTTGGCATGGGCATTCGCGATGCGCGCCGCGAGATCCGGATCCGGGGACTCGAATTCCACCCGTACGAGCTGGGTGTCGCGGATCGGCTCGATATTCAACTTGCCGAGGTAGCTTGCGACCGCGCGCTCGCTCGAGTCCGGCTGCGATGAGCGCCCGGGTGTCTGCATGCCGAAGGGCAGCCAGGAGCGCCAGTTGAAGCCTAAACGTGAAGATGAATTGCCTGCACCGAACTCGGCTCGTTCCGCGAGAGCGAGGCTTTCGACGACGGTTTCTGCAATCGGCCGTGCCCGCAGGAGCTCGGCTTGGGTGGCGAAGTACTCCATGTTGTGCGCATCGAGGCCGTAGATCTTCTCGATCGAGACCACATTCGCGTCCTGCGATTCGAGCAGGAGCGTAGCGGAAGCTCGGTAAATCGGCGTCATCGCGAACACGATCAGCGTCGCCAGGATGCCGACCGTCAAAGCAAGCCCGAGTATCGACCAGAGGCGCCGGCGGATGACATTCCAGTAGTGGCGGAGATCGATGTCGTCGCCGGCATCCCAGTCGTCCGCCGCCGGCATGGTGCGATGAGCCTGATTCATGGCGGCAGCGCCTAGAAGAAGCTCTGCTTCACGGTGATGATGTCACCGGGGTACACGGGATCGGAGAGCTCCACGCGCACCGCCTTGTGCTCGGGATCGTTGGCGCGGATGACTTCGATCTTGCTGCGCGAGGCTCGTTCAGTGAAGCCGCCGCCGAGGGCGATGGCGCGCTCGACCGTCAGATTCGGCTGGTAGGGAATGCCACCCGGCTTCTGTACCTCGCCATTCAGGAAAAATGGGCGGTACTCGGCGATCGATACCGTGACCGCCGGGTCGAGCAGGTACCCTCCCGTGAGCCCGCGGGTGATGAGCTGCTCGAGTTCGCTGACCGTCAGGCCCCCGACCACCAGCTCCCCGAGAAAGGGGTAGTTGAGCCGCCCGGTGTCGTTGAGGCGGATGTTCATGCTGAGATCCGGCTCGCCAAAGACCTGGATGATGATCTGGTCGCCCGGGCCGAGCCGGTAGTCGCGGTCCGTGACCTCCGCGATCGCCGCGCCTGCCGCCAGCCACAGCACAAGCGCTAAAACGTTATCCATGCCCCGAGTCTCGCGATCGTCCTGTCGTAGTCCTCACGCTCCAGGTCGCCGTCCCTCGAACTCGCTTCGACGCCGAGTTCCCAGCGCAGCCACGGCCGCATCTTGTAAGTGAAAGCCAGGCCGTAGCGCGGGCTCTGGTCGCTGCGCTCGCCGGTAGTAAAGCGATAGCTCCGGTCGAGTCTCGAGAGCGTCGCCCGCGACCCGAAGCGATCGTTCCAGTCATGACTCCAGGCGAGCGAATAGGTCCGGGTGTCGATGACATTCCCCGGCAGCTCGATCGGTTCATCGGTATAGCGCTCGGTGCCGAGCTCGAAATGCGAATAGCTTCGTGGTGACCAGCGGATCTCGACTTCCCAGTTCGGGGCCGTGAAATCCGCGCGTCCCGGCTCGTCGAATTTCTTCTCGACCCGGCCAACGCGCACCGTGCCCGTGGTGCGCGCAGTCGCCTCCCACTGCAGCCCGAGCAGGTAGCGATTCTCGCGGCTGTCCGGGTTCACGCCGGAAGCCCGCGGATTGTCGTAGCTGATGTCGCGGGCGCGGGCGCTCAACTGCAGGGAAACACTCGGGCGCAGCCGGACCCCGAAAGTCGCCTCGCCATCCGTGGTCTTGCGATTAAAAAACCGCGTGCGCGCCTCGTTGTTCTTGTAGGTGAGTTGCTGGGTGCCGGCTTCGAATGTCAGGAAGGCGCGGGTCCGGGACACGCCGTAGGTATAGCGGCCGCGGTACACTTCGTTGGTGAAGCGATCCGGCTCCCGCGGCAGGGCGCCTGAAGCAGGTGGCAGACCCTGCGTCAGGACGGTGCCGCGATCATCGTGCCCGTATTCATAGGACGCAATAAGGTCCAGGCCGCTCCGCTCGCCCAGCAGCAGGTAGGCGCCGGCTTCCAGATCGTGGTCGTCGTAGTCGTCGTTGCTGGAATCCTGATAGCTTGCGTAGTCGCCGTGGTAGCCGAATTCGAGGCGGCTGCGCGCCGGTTGGATTTGCATCAGCAAACTGGGCCTGAGCTTCCAGAGCGTGGATGACTGGCGGTTGGTCCGGCTCGCGAAAATGTTGTCGTCATGGCGCGCTTCGATGCCGAGCGCCGAGGCGAATGAGAACGCGCCACGGACGATGGTCGGCGCGGGCCCCGCATCGCTCGTTTGCGCGCGCGACGGCGCCGACGCAAGAAGGCAAACGGCCAACGCAAATAAAAGTCGACGCCGCATCATGCAATCACCGGAAACTCAAAAACTCGCACGAGATCGCTCAGGTACTGCCTGAGTCTGGATCTGAAATGATTAGCAGTCTCATCCTGATATGCTACATAATCGATACGCCTCACGGGAGGCCATGTCCTGATGCGGTGCATGGCGTCCGGGCCGGGGGGAATCCTCTGCCAGCGCCATGGATGTGCGGCTCTCCGACCCTTGAATCCGGCCGCACGTGTCGCGGTCTGGAAGTTCTCGTGCGTTATGTAATGTCGAGGGTTTGGGGCGTGGGGACATATCTGCCGGTCTTGTTGGCTTTTGCGTTGACGGCGATCCTGACGCTGTCCCTGCGTCCACTTGCGCTCCGATTCCAGCTCACCGATAAACCCGGCGGCCGCAAACGCCATGTCGGCGAGATTCCACTGGTCGGCGGCATCGCGATGCTGATCGCCATCATCGTGGCCCTGGAATTTGTCGCGGAACCCGCCAGCCACGCGAGTTTCCTGATCCCGGCGGCGATTTTCGTCGTGGTCGGCGCGGTCGATGACCGCTACGGCATCCGGGCTTCGGTACGGATCGGGGCGCAGATCGGCGCCGTGCTCGTCATGATGATCGCCGGCGGTCTTTATCTCCGGGACATCGGCGATCCCTTCGGGACCGGCATCCTGGGGCTCGGATTTCTCTCCATACCGCTTTCCATCCTGATCACGCTCTGCGTGATCAATGCCTACAATTTCGCGGATGGCATCGATGGGCTCGCGGCATCCCTCGCACTCATCACGCTGGCAGCAGGCGCCCTCGCATCCGGCCTCGCCGCACCGGCGACGCTTGTCGCGACCATAGCCTGCGGTGCGATCCTCGGGTTCATGCTCTTCAATCTCCCGGGCCTGCACAATAGGCGCCTGCGCACATTCATGGGAGATGCCGGCAGCACGCTCCTCGGTTTCATCGTGGTCTGGTTCACGGTCACGATATCCCAGGGCGAGGGCAGGGCGCTATCACCGGTCGCAGCACTCTGGTTCGCGCTGATGCCGCTCGCCGATTTCTTCAGTTGCGTGGTGCGCCGCGTGGCCAAGGGCAGATTGCCGTTCCACGCCGGACGCGATCACTTCCACCACATATTGATGCGTGCCGGCCTGAACGGCCGCCAGGTGCTTACGGTGCTTGTGTGTTTTGGCGTGTTCTATTCCTCGGTCGGGCTCATTGGCGCCAACCTGCGCCTGCCGGACTGGACGCTGTTCGCGCCGTGGATCACGCTGCTGGCGACGCAGCATCTAATCGTCAGGCGCATTGCTGTGCAAGTCCGGTGCCGGCGGTGGAAAGCAGCGAAGGAAATCGTGGCACCGATCGGCAAGGATGCAGCGCAACTTGAGCGGCCCGAACAGATTCCAGTCCGCGAGGCAGCGTAACTCGCGGGATCGCCAGACCTCTGGAAGTCGACCGCGACGCCCTTATCTTTGATGCGTCTCGATACTAACCCCTGACACGCGGTAGGTGACTGTGAGCATTCGCCGGAATTCAGGCTACAACAAGAGCTTCGGAACCTGATTCGGCTACGACGCGGCCCGCATCGAGCCGGATAATTCTGTCGCACATAGCGACCGTCGACAATCGGTGTGCAATGATGAGGACGGTTATGTCGCGCTCAATATTTACAATTGCCTCCAGGACCGCTGCTTCGGTTTCGTCATCCAAGGCACTCGTGGCTTCATCGAACACCAGCACGCGCGCCTGGCGGTAAAAAGCGCGCGCTATCCCAATGCGTTGTCTTTGTCCGCCGGACAGACGGATTCCCCGCTCCCCGACCATGGTCCTGTATCCTTGAGGCAAGCTGGCAACGAACTCGGCCAATGCTGCCCGACGGGCGGCGTCTTGCACACAGTCCCAGTCAATGTGCTGCTGTGAAACGCCAAGGGCTATATTTTCGGCTATTGATGTATCAGCGAGGTAGATTGCCTGTGGAACATGGGCGAGTTGAACCTGCCATCGCCGCACGTTCGCCGCTGTAAGTGGTGTGCCATCGATGCGGATTTCGCCGACAGTCGGCTCTAACAACCCCATCAGCAGATCTGTGATTGTGCTCTTGCCACTCCCCGACTTTCCGATGAACCCCACGCGCGCTCCTCTCTCGATGGTGAGGTTCACCTCACTCAGAGCTGGGGCGTCATTCCCGCCATATCGGAAGCTTACGCCATGCAGTGAGATCTCGCGGTCAAATGGCATAGGCGTGCAGTTTTCCGGCAGCGTGTGGCGTGCATGGATAGGCAGTTCGAGAATACTGAGGGTGTCAAATAGAACCTGCCGATTGCCGGCCATGTGAGTCCAACCGCTGAATACAAGTTGCAGTGAGGGCAGCAAACGCTGGGCGCCGAGAGCCAAGGCGCCGAGAATCGGAAGCTCTGCGCCAAGCCCGCCGGGACTGCCGCTGAGCAGCAGTGCAAGGCATGCGAACAGGACCATACTCCATGCTTCGATCGCGAACCTTGGTGCCGCTCCAATGAACGAATTGACTGCCTGAGCATCCCGGTACGCCAAGTCGACCCGCTTGAACTTGTCAAGATAGACTGGCTGCGCTTCATTGATTAGCACCTCCCGGATACCACCAAGGCCTTCCTGGACGGTACGGATACGCCGAGATTGCGCATTCGCTATCACAAGGCTGTTGGTCCGCAGGCGCCTGCGGGTTGCAAAGGTGACCCCCAGATACATGACGCCGAAGCCTGCTATGGCGACCAAAGCAATACTCGAATCGATAGCAATCAGAGCCCCAAGAATGAAGATGGAAATTACTGCCGCAATGACTCCTAGCACCAATGGCAGCAACATGCTGAAAATTACCACCTGAACTTTGTCAATTCCCGCGATCACTTCACTGGTGTTCCTTGCAACGTGATAGGGATAGGGTTGATACAATGTCCGCCGATAGACATCAATGCCTAAGTCATGGCCGAGCCGGAACACGAACTTCTGGCTGGCCCACACGAGCAGAACTCGGATTGCCCCAGCGGCGAGTGCGACGACAACGAAAAGAAACGTTGCAGGAATCAGAATTCTGTCGGGATCGGTCCAGCCGAGGACAGCGAACAACCCTTGTAGCTGGGGATAGGCAGTCGTCCGACTAGGATCAGCAATCAATGCAAGGAATGGCAGCACCGTTCCGAGCGTGGCGAGTTCCGCAATCGCCCCTACAAGCATCAACGCCATTACCAATGTCAACTGCCGACGACGCCTGGCCGAGAAATGTGCGTAGAGTCTCTTGAAGCCGGAGAGTAAGCTGTCCGTTGTTTGATATGTTTTGCGCGCCACAGCACCCTCGGTAGCACTCAGCTACGCTCTTATACATCCTCACGATTCCAGATCGGAATAAAGAGGCATTCTAGACATCATTGCCCGCCATGAGGAGGCGGGCGTTCAAGTATTCGATCTAGCGCGGGCTTTGGCGGCGGACAAGGGTACGCGCGAGGCAAGGCCAGGCTTGAGAACCGGCCGTACTTGTCCAGTGTATGGGACCGCAACGAGAAGACTCGCACCTGCCGCCGCCTCGTAACGCGGCGAACGACTCGCTCGTAACTTCGCTTGTGTACGTCGTCGAGAATCACCAGTCCCGCCGGCGACGCCATGTCCAAGACAAGCGGCAGTGCTTCGGCCCTCGTTTCCATGCTTCCCAAGTCGTGGAAGATCAGGTCAAAGGTGTCACGGCCGTTCTTGATGAACGAGTTCCAATCGGACAGGCGTTCCGTGGATAGCCCTCGCTCGGCCAAGAACTCTCGTGTTCGTTCGAGCCACGGCGGGCTATCGTCCACCGACGTGACCGACACCTGACCGCCACATTGCGCTGCGTAAGTACGGAACACGAACGAGCTGAAGCCGCTCCCAAGGTCGAGGATCTTCTTGGGCTCGACTGCCTGGCAGAGGCCGAGCAGAAAGGCGGCCAGCTCGAGCGACATGGCCATGTCCGGTGAAGAAACGTTGGCGACGTAGTGGTCATACACGTCCCGCAACTCGGCTTCGCACTTGGAAACCGCACGCGGAATGTCGGTCAACGCGGGGAATTGACTCGGCAGCTTCACGTCGGCACGGGCCTGGTCGCGTGTGTGGCGCAGTTGATCGAACAGCTTGAGCAGGTCGAAGGCCATCTGGGCATCCTTCGGCTAGTACAGTGACACGTTAATTATGAACATGATTACCCATGAGGCTCAGCCAGTGAGCCAGGGGTGGTAGCAAACTGGCATCGCTTGATTTTACAAGGAGATAAACGATGCCGAGGAACCAGGTGCAATTTCAGAAGGGCATGAGTCTGAGCGAATTTCTGGCCAGCTCCGGAACCGAGGTGCAGTGCGAGCAAGCGCTGCTCGACTGGCACTGGCGGCAGGGTTTTGTCTGTCCCGAATGCGGGCATCGCAGTCATTGCGTGCTCGGGCGCGGTTGTCAGCGACTTCATGGTAGTCGCCGCAGGCGATGACATCTCGCTGCCAGAGCGCACGCAGCGACTGGTAGAAGCATGGCTTGCGAGCGGTCGAGTAGCCAAGTCCATTCACTCGCGGGCTTCATGCATCGACGACCTCTCGCAAGATCTAGGCTTTGAGCACACGGGGACAATAGCGCTGGAAAACCCAACAGTTGAGCAGTTTGTGCGACAAGATATGTGGCTTTTAGGAGCGACCCACGCATGGGATATGGAGGTTTTTCGACGCTTTGGCCATTTGATCCGAGGAGTGGTACATGAAGATACAGTGATTCCTTTGCGGTCACTGCTAATCGGCGGGGTGAGTTTTGTTCCGTTGCCGCTGGTCCGTTATCGGGTTCGTGCTGGAGTCAGTTTTGCGGCGCAGCGAAGCATAGCCCGGTCCTTGGCGGAGCAGACACCAACCTGGGCGTTGCGTGGCCGATATTTGACGGCGGTGCAAATGTACTGTGACAGCAGGAGACTTGTGGCCCGACACGACTGCCTCGATATTCTGAAAAAACGCCGCTCAAGAGATCTTGTGTCCTATTGGTTCTCTCGAGGAGGCGCAAACTCGCCGGCGAGATACCGCCTCTTCCGGCGGGGCGCAACTCGCTGGTTTGTATTTCGAGAGTTTCTGAGATATCGGGTGCCAGTGTTGTCGGTTTACGTCGCACGATTGGGTAGGATTTCAAGGAGTTTGATTCCATTCCTGGGATGCCGGTCTGCCATGGAGAGGCGATCGAACCAGGCTGGCTCACGATGAGCCAGGGCCGGGTTACCCGATCAACGCTTTCAATTCCATCGACCATTCTTCGACGATGACAGGATTTAGAAACCGATACATCGCTCGCAATATCGGGTGGCCGACGAATGCTCTACTGCCTGCAATGGCGAATGCCTGATCAAATAGAGTTCGCGCCTCCGATTTGAAGCGAAGACGGCATGCGTCTCTTGCCATGACCCATATTAGACGCGCCAAAGCCGTTGTCTCATCGCTAGTCAATCGAACGTTTGTGGTCGAGTTCAGGAGTTGCCAGATATCGCGGTACATGAGAGACAGTGTCTGAAAGGCAACAGGTCTTAGTCGCGTGCTGACGCGGTCAGCATCATGAACGCATATAGCCGCTGCAAGTGTGGAAGTGTAATAAGGCCGATAGCCAGCGACATATAGACGAACCATCAGATCGTAATCTTCGTAAATTATGAGCCCCTCACGGAAGCCATTGACTGCTTGCAGGCCTATGCGCGGAAATAGTGGCATCGAGACGCTTGTACTCTGTCCGAGAAGAGTGGCGAGTGGAATTTCACGCCCGGGCTCCAGACCGCGGTAGTTGTACCTCTTTATTGGGAGCGTGCGACCTTCGGTGTCAATGCACGTGGCTTGTCCGACGATGATCGTTGTTTCAGTATGTCGCTTTGCATCGTTCACCATCTCCTGTACGGCGTTCGCAGGCAGAACATCGTCGGAATCGAGGAACTTTACGTATTTCCCCTGGCACAGCCTGATGCCATGGTTTCTAGCCCGGCTCGCGCCTCCATTTTCTATTCGCGCCGCACGAATCGTGTCCCGATACCCGCAGATATGCGACCAGGACGCATCAGTCGAGCCATCATCAACTACGATAACTTCGATGGAGGAATATCTCTGCGCCAAAGCGCTTTCGATCGCCCGCTTAACGAGCCACTGCCGGTTGTAACAAGGGATTACTATGGAAACAACGGACACGATTATTGCTTCCGGTGAGCTATCGCGATGACAGGCAGGGTAGCCCTCATTTTGCCAAACCTTGGGGGCGGCGGCGCTGAAAGGGTCAATATCTGCCTTGCGAAAGAATTCATTGAGCGCGGGCTCGAAGTCGAGTTTGTCTTGATGTGCGCAAGTGGAGAGTTACTGGGACTCGTGCCAGCCACATCACACATCGTCGACCTGAAGACTCGACGAATTCGCAATCTTATCGGACCGCTCACACAGTATATCCGAGACAAAAAACCGGATGCCGTGTTAGCGAGCATGTGGCCCTTAACGTCAATGGCAATCGCATGCACAAGACTGGCGCGAGTAGCAACACGTGTTCTGTCTTGGGAGCATGCCACCCTTTCACAGCAGTATGCTAATCGAGGAGCCGTCCATAGGCAGTTGCTGAAAAGTTCCGTCGCGGTAACTTATCCGCTGGCAAACGCTCGGGTAGCGGTATCGGAGGGCGTGGCCAATGACCTGGTCCGACTGTCAGGCATTGCGCGTTCTACTATCACTGTCATCTCCAATCCTGTGCCGACTCCGTCCGTCGACGGACGACAGGAGGATCCAGGTTGGGGTGTGCCACATGGGCGGCGCATTCTGTCGGTAGGCAGACTTAATGCGCAGAAAAACCAAGAGTTACTAATCCGCGCGTTTGCAAGAATGCCTCAATCGGATGAGTCGCGCCTTATTCTATTGGGTGAGGGACCGTTGCGAGGGGCTTTAGGGTCGATAGCCCACGAGCAGAGAGTTACTGATCGCGTAATCATGCCAGGATTCATTGTAGACCCGAGTCCCTATTACGGCTCGGCGGATTTGTTTGTTCTATCGTCTGATAGTGAGGGACTACCCACTGTACTGGTAGAGGCACTGGGGTGGGGACTTTTTGTCGTATCAACTGACTGTCCATCTGGACCGGCAGAAATCTTGGAAAACGGGCGCTACGGCAGCTTGGTGCCAGTTGGAGACGTAGATGCATTGGCAACGGCGATGAACGAGGCACTTAACTCGGCCCATGACAAGGACGCCCTTAGAGCACGAGCTGCCGATTTCTTGCCGTCACGTGCGGCCGATAAATTTGTTCATCTGCTGTTTCCTCGCTAAAGTCAAATCTTTTCTCGAACTGAAGCACCGAGCCACGGTGGACCTGGTTCGGTACTGAGCCGCTATCCCAATTGTGGACCATAGTGATGGAGGAGTGCGATCGACTCGCGGCTCAGCGCGGCGCTCCGGTGCGGATCTTCGTCGACAATGGCAGCGAATTCTCAGGGCGCTTGTTTGATCTCTGGGCGTATCGGAACCAGAATCGGATCGATTTCAGCCGGCCCGGTAGGCCGACGGACAACTGCTTTGTCGAAACCTGCAACCGATTATTCCGCGACGAATGCTTGAACCTGCATTGGCTCGAGAACATTGACCAAGCCAGTGCCAAAACTGAAGCTTGGCGGCCTGAATACAACAAGAGCCGCCCTCACCATGCTCTCCAGGAGGTGACGCCGACAGCTTTCGCCTTGCGGGCGAGGCCTTTGGCGGAACAGAGTTATTCAACGGCCGATAACTAACCCTGCAAATGGACCGGCGTTCGGTAGCGGTTCACTACTCAGGAACGGGACTAAACTAGGGTGTCAGGTCAACTGGGCTTCGCCGACCGCGATTGATCTACCTAGCTAGAGTGAAACTTAATCAACCATGCGTGCTGGGCGGATAGAGGTGTGAAACTGAGGATCATGATTCTGTGTCCGTCTCTCATTGCGCCGGGTGGCGTGGAGCGAGTTGTAACTTCAATCAGCAGCATTTTGGCTAACGGTTACACGGTCTTCGAGTGCTCTTTTGACCCGCGCGATAGCCGCCGTCACTTCGAGAGCCCGGCCGAATTTATTCCTCTTGGAAGGTCGCTGCGACTACCTCTTGTGTTGCGATTGATTTCCTACGCCGTTGACGTAATGCGGTTGCGTCGCGTGAAGCGCTCACTTCGAGTCGACATCACTATCAGCAATTTATGGCGAGCGGATTTACTCAATGTGCTTTCTGGTGGCCCGGACAAAAAAATCGCGATCTGGCACATCAATGTCGAAGGGAATCCGAGCAATAAGGTGATGCTCAGATTGCTACCTTTAGTTCGTGCAATCTATCATCGGTTTGATCGTCTGGTGGCGGTCAGTCGTCCATTGGCGGACGAAGTGGGGCGGCTTTATGGCGTGGAGGCACGCCGAATTTCGGTTATTTACAATCCCCTGGGTGCGGCCGTTAGTCAGCCTGAAAAGAGAACCGATGGTCGAGTTCGTGCCGTCTGGTGCGGGCGAATGGTCAAGGAAAAGAACGTCGTCGTTCTTGCCGATATATTCGCGGCGACCAGCGAGGCGTGCCCGTCACTACAGCTAGTCCTGATCGGAGACGGAGTGCTTCGTGAAATGCTCGAAGCACGGCTCAGGCAGCTCAAACTCAGGTGCGGATGCTCGCTTTTGGATCTTGAGTCTGATGTGATCATGACGGGACTCGTGGAGGAACCGGCTGCTCTACTCGCGCAGTGCGACTTGCAATTAGCCCCGTCGTCGGACGAGGGCTTGGGGATGGCGGTAATCGAGGGTTTTGCAGCCGGTTTACCAGTGATTGCTGCGAACTGCCGTGGTGGCGGGTTGCACGACGCGCTGGATGCACCCGAATCGTATCGTCCTGGCAGGACGAAAGCGCAACAAACAACGTGCGGTTTCCTGCTGCCTGTCCCTCATGTGGACAATCCAGCAACCATCAACATGTGGCGCGATCACCTCATAACCTTGGCAACTAACACGAGTCTGCGTGTCCAGCTTTCCGAGGGATGTCGTGCCAGGGTATTGGCCTTCGCGCCGGATGTCGCGCGGTCGAAATGGGTAGCCCTGATTGAATCGCTGACGGTTACATGACAATCCTGTACCTCAGTTTGAATGGGGTTACTGATCATATTGGACGCTCCCAGATTGCGCCGTATGTATTGGGTTTGGCAGCGCGTGGCTACCGGATGCATTTACTGAGTGCGGAAAAGGCTGGGCGCGACAAGTTGATTGCCGACTACCAGCGTTGCTTTGATAGAGCTGGCGTAAAGTGGACTCGTGTCCGGTACCGCAATACCCCGCCGCTGATCTCCACGCTGGGCGTCCTGGGCGGGATGTACCTAGAAGCGCGGAGGATCGTCAAGTGCGAGGCGGTTCGCGTTGTGCACTGTCGCTCGCATCTGCCCGCCACTCTTGGGCGGCTGCTGAAGAAAAGTCAGGGCACAAAATACATCTTCGACTTTCGGGACTTCTGGGCCGACGGAGGCTTGCAGACAAAACGATTCAAGTTTGTCTACCGTTACTTCAAGCGCAAGGAGCAGGATCTGGTCCGCGATGCCGACCATGTTGTGTGCCTGACCGCTCCTGCAAGAAACTTGCTGGCTGACAGGTATCTGGCTGACCGGCCCGAGGCTGCCTCTGCATTCGGGGTTGTGCCGTGCTGTGCGGACTTCGACCTTTTCAATCTTGCCAATGTATCTGAAATCGATCGGGCAAAGGCCCGGCACAGGGCTGGGCTTCAAAGTGAATCGTGCGTCCTACTATATGTGGGCAGTCTAGGCGCCGATTATTTGCTCGATGAGATGTACAAATTGTTCCGCCAGTTGTTGGCGATCAGGAGTGATGCAGTATTCTTGTTTGTTGCGAACAACGGACAGGAGTTGATCGAGCGCGCTCGCATTGAGCGCGGAATTCCCGCCCGGAACGTGCGGTTCGTGACAGCGGACCGTGCTGAAGTTCCGGTTTTCATTTCCCTCGCTGATCTGTCGGTAATGTTCATTCGCCCCGGTTCTTCCAAGATTGGCTGCTCGCCGACCAAACTGGCTGAGTTGTTCGCCTGCAATGTCCCGATAATTGCGAATAGCGGCGTAGGTGACCTTGATTCCATTCTTGCGCTGGATCGCAACAATTCAGTCGCTGTGCGGGACTTCAGCGAAGAAACACTGCGCAAGGCACTGTTGGATGTCCTGCATGCGCGCGAAACAAGCAAGGTAGACATTCGCGCCAACAGCCGGGAATTCCGACTGGAGACGGGCGTGGGTCTATATGCCAAGGTTTATGAGGGGCTGCTGCGGGATGGCAGCGGAGTGAAGAGCTGATGTTGAATGTTGTCATCTTCAACGGCGGCCGCGGTGCGGCCAGTCTCATCCCGGCCTTGCTGGCGCGCGAGGGGTTGAACGTGACCTCGGTGGTCAATGCCTATGACGATGGCAAATCCACAGGTGCCATCCGACGCTTCTTCGGCATGCTTGGCCCATCCGACATCCGGAAGGTTCAACAATTGATGTTGCCGGACGACGACATCGACCGGGCAGCACATCTGGAGCTTTTCAGGTACCGCTTCCCGGCCGGTTGCGCCCGAAGCCGCGCCCTGGAAGAGATCGAGGGATTTGCCAAGCGGAAAACCAGCAAGATTGCTGGCCACGATTTCAGCAACAAGATGATCGTCAATGCGCTGCGTGTATTCCTGGAGAGGTTTTTGACCGGGCTCGAGTTGGCGGAAAGAGCTCGAGGCGAACAGTTCGATTTTTCCAATTGTTCGCTCATGAACTGCGTCTATGCAGGGGCGTTCCTCTGTTTTAACCGAAATATCGAGACTGCAACCCTCTACATGGACAAGTTGTTCAAGCTGAAAGGCACTGTTCTGCCGACCAGCATTGAGAACAAGATTCTGGTTGCGCAACGCAGCAATGGCGAGATGCTCTACTGCGAGGCGGATATCGTTGAACTGCGCTCGAACGTGCGCATAGATCGCATCTACTTGCTTGACCAGCCGCTCGACCCCAAGGCGTTTGAATCTCTCGACCGCGAGGCCAAGGAGCGCTACCTGCAACAGCACCACTGTTTTGTGTCCATTTCCGGCGGCGTGGGCCTGGCACTCAGGCAGGCAGACATCATTATTTACTCCGCCGGTACACAACACTCGTCGCTGTATCCGACCTACATGTCCGTGGGACTGGCTGACGGGATCGCCGCCAACAAACGGGCGCTGAAGGTGTTCATAACCAATATCGGGGCGGACTACGAGACGCCAAGCTATGTGGCTTCGGACTATCTGCTCGGGGCTTATCGGTACTTGCTGCTCTCAACAAGCCGTCAAATCGGCATGCCCGAGTTGTTCGATGCGGTCCTGATAAACGATGTGGATTCGGCCGCTGACGAAAATTACGTCAAGTACGATCATGCAGCGTTCGATGATCTCCCAGTTGAAAAAATAGTTGCGGATTTTGAATTGGCGATGAGCCATGGAAAACACGATGGGGAGAAATTGGCCAGGACCATTCTTGGACTGTATGAAAGCAAGTCGATGAAGAGCTTGTCCTGAAGAAGGGGGACGGCTTGATTCGCTTGCATGTTCATGGCTCGGGTGATTTTCGGAGACTGTTGCAAGCCAAGCGCTTGCTGATTTTCGATTTTGACGGGACCGTGGCGGACACGAGCCCGCTGCACGAGAGGGCATTTCAGCAGGTACTCGAACCACTTGGGATAAAGGTGAATTATGCGGATATTGCGGGGCTCAGCACTGGCGACGCAATCCGGCGCTGCCTTGCACGAACCGCAGTCAGACTGGAAGCGTCAGAAATCGAGAGATTGGTCGCCGCCAAGCAGGCGACCGCCCACGCTTTGATTCAGCGCAGTCTGCTGCCGATTCCGGCCGTTCATGCATTCCTGACCGCAGTTCGGCCGCACTACTGCCTGGCGATGGTCACATCGGGGTCCAGGAAAAGCGTTACTCTCGCTCTGGAAAAGCTGGGCTATGCGGGGTGGTTTGAGCCTTTGCTGTGTGCGGAAGATGTCAACAGGGGAAAGCCGGATCCTGAAGGGTTCCTGAAAGCGCTTGAGCTTGCGGATATTCCAGCAGCTGCGGCCATCGTCTTTGAGGACTCGGCTGCGGGGGTTGCTGCGGCAGCCAAGGCAGGAATAGCCGTAATTGACGTGCGAAACACGCCTTTTTCGACCCTTACTGCAAGCAGGATTTAAAGATTGGTCCACGCGGTGGTCGAGAATTATCAGTCGTGAAAGTGCTGGCTGCTGTTGTCACCCATGACAGGAAGGCGTTGTTATCGCGCTGTCTCGACCACTTGCTGGGGCAGTCCCGCAAACCCGATCAAATTCTGGTCATAAACAATGGCAGTACCGACGGCACCGGAGAGATGCTGCAGCAACGCGGAATCGGTTCTATCACGCAACCGAATGTCGGCTCCGCAGGAGGCTGGGCGCGAGCCATCCAGTATGCCCTTGACGAGGGTTTCGATGCCGTGTGGCTCATGGACGACGACGGTTTTCCGGAGCGGCAGGCGCTCGCGACGCTTGTGCCTTGCCTTGCTGACGATGTCGCCTGCGTTTCATCGATCGTCGTTCGGGAGGATGATCCAGCGAAATTTGTTTTTCCTTTTCCGATGCTGAATTCTCGTCGTCTACCCGTGCTATTTGCGACCAAGCGAAAGGTCGCAGCGGTTAACGAATTGCAGGCACTCGCCGGGGATGGAACCTATGATTTTGCCCACTTGTTCAATGGCGCCTTGGTCAATATTCGTGCCGCGCGCGCGGTTGGAAACGTGAACGCTGACTTCTTCATGTATGGCGATGAAGTCGACTACCTGATTCGACTCCGCAAATTTGGTGCAGTGCGCTCGGTCCTGAATGCGCTCCACTATCATCCTGATGTCACGACTCGTCCCTACACGCCAAAGAGCATCTACTACTATTTGAAGAACACGCTGATCCTCAATCGCAGGTATTTCGATCAGTTCGTCTTACGGGACGTTGCCACCATAGCCGTGGTCCTCTGGCGTACGAGTCGTCGCAATGGATTTTTGACCGCCCTGAAATATATTGCTGGTGGGTCTAACCGTGTTCTCTACCGGGCCATCGCGCGTGGATGGGCCGGCGCGGTTGGGCGGGACCATGAGTACAGCTAGTTTGCGCTGCGTCGTGGCGGCAGGTGGCCCAGGCAGCCGTGCTGGGTTGCCTTATCCGAAGACATTGTTTCCGATTCGGGGACAACCGATCCTTGCACACATCCTGACTCGACTTGCTTCCTATGATCCGTGGCCGGCGGTAATCGTCAGCCCGGATGGCAAGTCGCCTATCGAGTCGGCGATTGGTGGGCTGGGACTGGATGCGGAGTACATTGTCCAGCCCGTGCCGAAGGGCATGGGTGACGCCGTGCTGTGTCTGGAGCGTTCCCAACGCGATCCAACCGATCACATCCTGTTGCTCTGGGGGGATATCCCATTCATTCAGGCATCGACCATTGCGACTCTGGTGGCGAGGCACTACAGCGACAGCAATGACCTGACATTCGCGACACGAGTGGTGGAGCGCGCCTACACCGTCGTGCGGCGGGATGCAGCGGGCAAAGTTCTAGCACTGGAAGAAAGACGCGAGACGGGATTACCGCTGGAATATGGGGAGTGCGATATTGGCTTGTTTGTCTTTCGCCGCGCGCCTGTCATGGAATGCCTGAAGATGGACTCGCCAGGCAAGTACGGCGCGCTGACGGGAGAACATGGTTTTCTCTACGTTGTAAAGGAGATCGTTGAACACGGATTCAAGGTGGCCGCGCTGCCCATAGCTACTGAACTTGATCTGGTCTCACTGAATGAATTGAATGATGTAGAGACCTGGCTGGTCGAGGCTCAGACTTGAGAGGCTTGCCTGAGGCATAGCCATGTGCGGACTGGCAGGTTTCTGGTCCACCGATGGCGATCGTAGGGAATTCGCTCATATTGCGACGCGGATGGCCGATCGCATCCGGCATCGTGGGCCGGATGACAGCGGGACTTGGCTGGACGAGAACGCCGGTCTCGCCCTCGCGCATCGTCGCCTGTCCGTTCTCGATCTGTCACAGGCAGGGCATCAACCGATGCAATCGGATTGCGGCCGCTATGTCATCGCATTCAACGGGGAGATTTACAATCATCTTGTGCTGCGGAGTCGGCTCGAGGCGCAGGGAAACGCCCCGAACTGGCGCGGCCACGCCGACACTGAAACACTGCTTGCCGCCCTTGTAGCCTGGGGTATCGAGCCAACACTCAAAGCAACGGTCGGGATGTTCGCGTTCGCACTGTGGGACCGCAACGATCGTGTCCTGACGCTCGCCCGCGACCGCATGGGCGAAAAGCCGATTTACTACGGCTGGCAGGGAAACACCTTCCTATTTGGTTCCGAACTGAAGGCACTGAAGGCACACCATGCGTTTCGCGGGACGATCAATCGAGGCGCGCTCGCCTTGTTGCTTCGCCACAATTATGTGCCTGCACCGTACTCAATCTACGAGGACATCTTCAAGCTGGCGCCCGGGAGCTATTTGCAGATCAACGGAGCTGATGTGTGCGCGCGCGAACTGCATCATGGTGCAGGCGGCCGGCTTCGGGTGTACTGGTCCCTGACCGAGGTGGCCGAACGTGGCGCATCGAATCCGTTCCAAGGTTCGGAGGAAGAGGCGCTGGACGCGCTTGCCCTGCATCTTGGAAATGCAGTTCGTAACCAGGTAGTGGCCGACGTTCCACTCGGCGCCCTGCTGTCGGGCGGTTTGGACTCTACAACGATCACGGCACTGATGCAGGCCAACGCTTCTCGGCCGGCGCGCACCTTCACCGTTGGATTCACGGAAAGCACCTACGACGAAGCGGACAGTGCGCGGGCGGTGGCGACGCACTTGGGGACGAGCCACACCGAAGTGAGCCTGCAGGGTGACGACGCGCTGGCACTGGTGCCGCAAATGCCGTCGATGTACGACGAGCCATTTGCCGATTCGTCGCAGTTGCCGACACACCTGCTCATGAAAGTAGCAAGACAAGATGTTGTCGTTGCGCTGTCCGGTGACGGGGGAGACGAACTCTTCGGAGGCTACTATCGATACTTCCTGGCCCCAAAAGTCTGGAGCTATGCGAAATGGCTGCCTCCGCTACTGCGGCGTGCACTAGGCGTTGCATTGATGGTATTGCCAAGCGAGGAAATCAATCAATTGACGGCCCGATTCGCAGCCTTGGTGAGAGTCGGGCAAGCTGGAGATAAGGCGCACAAGCTGGGTCGACGTCTGCGCGAGATAGGAAGCGTGGACGATCTCTTTATTTCGCTGGTGCGTGAGTGGCCGGAACTCCAGCGAGTTGTATTGGAGTGCCAATTACCAGCAAATCTTCTCGACGATCGGAAGCGCTGGCCGAAGCTGAATGATCCGGTAGCACGGATGATGGCTCTCGATGGTCTGACTTACCTTCCAGATGACATTCTGGTCAAGGTGGACCGGGCGGCCATGGCCGTCTCGCTTGAAACGCGAGCGCCGTTTCTTGATAAAGATGTGGTTGAGTTTGCCTGGTCCCTGCCGATGCACATGAAGATCCGCAATGGGCAGGGCAAGTGGTTGCTGCGGCGTCTGCTCGATCGGTACGTGCCTCGCGAACTGGTGGATCGTCCGAAAATGGGTTTTGGGATTCCGCTGGACGCCTGGTTGCGCGGACCCCTGCGGGACTGGGCGGAGAGTCTGCTGGCAGAGGACAGGTTGCGGCGGGAGGGCTTTCTGGCACCTGAGCCGATTCGCTCGACCTGGAATTCCCATGTGGCCGGGCGGGCATCACTTGGATATCGACTTTGGTCGGTCCTGATGTTTCAAGCCTGGCTGCAAGCGAACCGCTGACATGTGGCCCTATTGGTTGATGTTTGTGATTCCTTCCGCCTCGGCGATTGCAGCAAGGCGACACCGGGTGGATCCGACAAGTGGGATTCGGTCGCTGCGGCTTGACAAGGCATGGTTTGCTGTGACGGCGATCCTCGCCGTCCTGGTTGGCTACCGTTATGAAGTTGGCGGAGACTGGGGCAACTACTTCCAGAATTTCTACGATATTGGTGGGCTCGCCCTGACGGAAGTGCTTGGGAAGAGTGAATCCGGCTACAACCTGCTGAATTGGATAAGCGACCGATTTGGCTGGGGCGTATTCGGCGTTAATCTGATCGGTGGCTCGATATTTTCGGTCGGTCTCGTGGTTTTTTGCCGCAGCTTGCCGCGGCCCTGGCTGGCGCTCGCCGTGGCCGTGCCATATATGGTCATCGTCGTCGCCATGGGCTACAGCCGGCAGGGAATCGCTCTCGGGCTTGCGATGCTAGGGCTGGTCGCGCTTGGCCGGCGGAAGAGGCTGTGGTTTGTTGTCTGGGTAGTGCTCGGGGCGACGTTTCACATGTCCGCGATGCTGTTGCTGCCGATCGCGGCGCTGGCAGCTACGCGAAACCGTGTATTGACGTTTGTCTGGGTTGGCGTGGTGACACTCACCGCCTACTTGCTTCTGCTGGACGAGGAAGCGGTGAGCGCCTTGTATGTCAATTACATTGAGGCCCAGTACGCCTCTCAAGGCGCACTGGTGCGGTTGCTGATGAATGCTGTGCCTGCCATGTTCCAATTGATCTGGTGGCGCCGATTCGAATTCGTTGAGGCAGAGGCGATATTGTGGCGCTGGTTTGCGATCATTTCGCTAACGCTTCTGGCACTGCTCCTGGTATCGCCGTCCTCCACAGCCGTCGATCGCGTGGCGCTGTACATGCTGCCGTTACAGCTCGTGGTTTTCTCTCATCTGCCTGATGCCTTCGGTCGTCGGCGCATGCAGCAGAACCTGATGGTTCTGATGGTTCTTTTCTACTACGCCGCGGTGCAATACGTGTGGCTCAATTTTGCAACTCACGCTCGCGGCTGGATTCCTTACCGCTTTTATCCGCTGGAAGCGTGGTTCTGAAGACAGACTGCTGAAAAGAGGCGGCACGTGAAGGCAGTCCTGTTCGCCAATACCGACTGGCACCTCTACAACTTCCGGCTGAACCTGGCGATTGGCTTAATGACGTGTTCGCACGATGTTTCTCCAAAACTTCTGACCTTGTGATGTCTATGGCCAATATTGACCCAAAAACTGTGGCGAGTTTTGGTGACGAGTGGACCAGATTTGACCAGTCTGGAATGAGTGACAGCGAAGCCCAAAAGGTGCTTGGTGAGTATTTCGCGGTATTCCCGTGGGCACAGCTACCGGTAAACGCCGAGGGCTTCGACATGGGCTGCGGTGCAGGTCGTTGGGCCCGCTGGATAGCGCCCAGAGTGGGGCGATTGCATTGCATCGATCCGTCCGATGCAATAGAGGTCGCGCGCGAAAGGCTGTCGGCACTCAAGAATGTGGAATTTCACCGGGCGGCTGTCGATGCGGGTCGCCTGCCGCCGCAGAGTATGGATTTTGGCTACTCGCTGGGAGTGCTACATCACGTGCCGGATACGGCCGCAGCGATCCAGTCGTGCGCGAATCTGCTGAAACCAGGTGCGCCGTTGCTTTTGTATCTCTACTATGCGTTTGACAATCGGCCATGGTGGTTCCGGGCGTTGTGGAAGGTTTCCGATGGTATGAGGCGGGTGATTTGCCGACTGCCTTCAGGGCCGAAAAATGTTGTAACCGATGTAATCGCTGCGACCGCCTACTGGCCTATGGCACGCATTGCCCGGTCTTTGGAACGGCTGGGAGTACCAGTCGGAGTGTTACCACTGGCGTATTACCGGGACCACAGTTTCTACACGATGCGCACCGATGCCGTGACCGTTTCGGTACGCCATTGGAGCAACGCTTCACCCGCCAGCAGATTGCGGCAATGATGCAGGACGCTGGCCTGATTGATGTGCGTTTCGCGGATCGGGCGCCCTACTGGTGTGCCGTCGGCACCAAGAGCCCGAACCTTTCCGACGAACCTGGAACCTGCACATATTTGCCAAGTCGAGCGAGCGGCACCCGCTTTGAATTGTGTTGATGTTCCAGGCGTGGCTGGCGGAGCACTAGTCGGCATGCGGGCGCGCACGACAGGAATTTGCCTGGCATGAAGGCTGTGCTCTTCGCCAACAGCGACTGGTACCTCTACAACTTCCGGCTGAATCTGGCCGCGGCTCTTTGCGATGCGGGCCACCAAGTGCTGCTGGTATCGCCGCCCGGGCCTTACGGAGAAAAGCTTCAGGCGCTCGGTTTCCGCTGGATCGCTGCGCCGATGCGGCGGCGCAGCTTGAACCCGTTTAGTGAACTAGGGCTGGTATTGTGGCTGTGGAACCTGTTGCGCCGCGAGCGCGCGGATCTGGTGCACGGCTTCACGATCAAGTGTGCCGTGTACGGTTCCCTGGCAGGGCGACTGGCGGGCGTGCCGGCGCGTGTCAGTGCTGTCACCGGGATGGGCTATGTATTTACGAGCGACGCGACCAAGGCGCGGCTCCTGCGACCGCTGGTGCGAGCGGTCATGCGCATGGCCTTCGGCGGCCCCGGTGTGCGCTTGATCCTGCAGAACGCGGATGACAAGAAGCTCGTCGAGCAGGCGGGCATCGTGGAGCCTGCGACGGTGCGGCTGATTGCGGGTTCCGGGGTCGATTGTCGGCGCTTCTCGCCGGATCTGAACCGGGCGCGTGCTTCCATCGCGCTGCGATTCCGTGTGCTGCTGGCGTCGCGGATGCTATGGGACAAAGGCATTCAGGAGTTCATTGATGCGGCGCGTCAGTTGCGCGCCGAGCATCGCGACATCGATTTCCTGCTGGCGGGTGCCCCGGATCCGGGCAACCCTGCTTCAATCCCCGAGACGACACTGCGCGCCTGGGTGGAGGAGGGACTGGTGCAGTGGCTGGGGCATGTCGATGACATGCCGGCCTTGTTCCATTCAGTGGATGCAGTGGTGCTTCCGAGTTACCGCGAGGGCTTGCCGAAGGGTCTGGTCGAGGCCGCCGCCTGCGGCTTGCCATTGGTCACGACCGATGCTCCCGGCTGCCGCGAGGTGGTGACACCCGAGGTGGACGGGTTGCTGGTGCCGGTGCGTGACTCGGTGGCCTTGGCGCGGGCGATCGCCAGGCTGCAGGATGACCCGTCGCTCGCGGCCAGGCTCGGCGCCGCGGCTCGCGCCAAGGCGCTTGCCAATTTTGATGCGCGAATTATCGTCTGGCGCACGATCGATGTTTACCGCGAACTGAGCCAGAAACGTAAGCGTCAGCTCTGGGCACATTGATGACTAGCCGGAGGCGTCGCGCGCGATCTCGCCGAGCACACGGCCGTACGCCGGGTCGGTCGCGACCTGGGCGGGCCTGCCGGCGGCCGTGACGCGTCCGCGCTCCAGCAGCACGACCCGATCGGCGAGCCGCAGCATGGAGCTGCGGTGGGTGATGATCAGCAACGCCGTCTCGCCGCGCGTCGTGATCAGCTCCTCGAGCAGCGCGAGCTCGGCGCGCTCGTCCAGGCCGCTGGTCGCCTCGTCGAGCACCAGCAGGCGGGGCCGAGTGAGCAGAGCGCGCGCGATCGCGATCCGCTGGCGCTGCCCGGCGGAGAGCGCGATGCCGCCCGCGCCGACCGCGGTGGCGAGCCCGGCGGGGAGCGGCTCGACGAACTCGAGCGCGTGGCTGCGGCGCAGCGCCTCGCGCACCTCGGCGTCGCTGGCATCCGGCCGCGCCAGCGCCACATTGTCGCGCAGGCTGCCCGGCAGCAGGTCGGCGTCCTGGCCAGCGAACGCCAGCTGCCGGCGCCATCCCGGCAGGTCCCCGGCGGCAAGCGGCGCACCATCGACCCGCAGCGCGCCCTCGCTGGGCAAGCATAGCCCGAACAGGACGTTGACGAGCGTGGACTTGCCCGCCCCCGAACGGCCCAACAGCACCACCACCGCGCCGGCCTCGATCGCGAAACTCACCCCATCCAGCACCGGCGGGCCATCCGATCGGTAGCGGAACCCGACCGCGTCGAACGCCACGGCGTGGCGCAGCGGCCCGAGCGCCGGCTCCTGCTCGGCGCGGCGCGCCGGCGGCCTGCCCAGCGCGATCAGCGTGTCGAACGCGTCCATCGTCGCGGCGAGCGCGGCGAGGCTGACACGCGCGTGGTCGAGACGCTTGAGCGCAGGCTGGGCGCGGTACAGCAGCAGCAAGCTGGCGATCAAGAGCGGCGTCGGCAACCCGGCGTGCCAGCCGTAGAGCAGCACCGCCAGGAAGCACGGCAGGTAGAGCAGCTCGCCGACCGGGGCGATCGCCTGGTTGATGCGCTCGGAGTCGCGAAACGCGCGCGCGTGGCGCTCGGCGTCGTTAGCAAGCCGGTCGCGGACGCGGCCCTCGGCGCCGAACATGTGGATGGTGCGCAGCCCGGCGAGCATCGCGTACGCGCGTTCGGCGTAGCCGAAGTGCGCGGCCGTGACTTTGGCGCCGGCTCGGCGCGAGGCGCGCGCCAGCACCCGCACCGCGAGGTGCGCGGGCAGGGCGGCCAGCATCGCGATCAGCGCCGTCTGCCACGACAGCGCCAGCAGCAGCGCGAGCAGCACCGCGGCGGTGATCGCGGCGTTGAGCGCGTCGAGCAGCGTGAGCAGCGCCTCGCTCGCCTGGTAGACCTGGGCATCCAGCGTGTTGAGCCCTCGGCCGCGGTCGAGCTGCGCGTAGGCCGGGTAGGGCATGGCGAGCAGGCTGGTGCAGGCCATGGTGCGCAGCTCGGCGGCGGCGCGCGCGATCGCGGCGGTCGCCGCGCGCTGGTAGGTGAGCACCACTGCGGTGCGCAGCGCGAGCAGCGTGGCGATCGCGGCGCACAGCGCGACCACCCGCGCGCCGCCCGGTTCGGAGGGCAGGAAGCGCGCCAGCGCGGCGCCGAGCGCCGAGCCGCCACTCGGCGCGCCGCCGAAACCGTCGAGCAGCGGTATCAGCAGTCCGATGCCCAGGCCCTCGGCGATCGAGGCGAGCAAACTCAACGCGACCAGCGACGCGAGCGCCGCGGGACGCTGACCGAGCAGGGCCAGTGGTCGCGCCCAGACCGACGGCATGACGGTCATCGCGCGTCCTCGGAGCGCGCGCAGCGCTCCGAGATCCGCGTCCGGCGCGCGCCTTCGCGCCGGACGCGATAGCGCGCCGCGGCGCTGTCGACGAGCGGCACCGGCAGCAGCGCGCGTAGCGCCTCGAACACCGCGCGAACGCCGGCCCGGGGGAGCGCGCCGAGCGTGGCGCGCAGCGGATGCTCAACCGGTGCCAGCCGCGCGCGCAGCGCGCGCTCGAGCTCCGGGATTAGCTGGCCGTCGGAAGCGAGCCGCCGCTCGAGCCAGCGCAGGTAACGGTAATCGTCGGGATGGTTGCCGTGGAGGTCGTACTCGCCGCGCGCGCGGGCTCGCGCGGTCGTCGAGCCGGGATGCTGCCTATACCGCGCCAGGCAGGCGTCGGTGACCAGCGCGGTGCGGTCGGCGAGCAGCGCGCCGACCAGGCACAGGTCCTCGGCGTGGCTGACGAACGACTCGGGCACCAGGGGCAGCGCGTTACGCGGCGCGGCGTGGAAGGTCACGCTACAGATGCCGGGAGCCCAGGCGAGCTCGGGCTCGAGCATCAGCGTGAGCAGCGCCGGTGGCGCGAAGCGCGCGCCGTCGGGCACCCCGACCCGCTGGCGGTGGTCCAAGCCGGGACCGACGCTGCCGTCCCATGAGCGCCAGTACAGCTCGCTGCCGATCACGACCGCAGGCGCCGGAACCGTCGCGAGCAGTGCGCGGTGGTGCGCGAGACGCTCGGGCAGGAACAGGTCGTCGGCGTCGAGGAACGCGATGCACTCGCCGCGGGCTGCGCACATCCCGAGGTTGCGCGAGGCGCCGGTGCCGCGCGCTGCGCGGCCGGGATGCATGAGGTAGCGCACCCGCGCCGGGTCGGCGCTCGCGCAGTCCCTGGCGATCGCGCTGCTGCCATCCTGCGATCCGTCGTCGACCAGCAGCAGCTCCCAACCGGCGAACGTCTGGCGACGCACGCTCTCGACGGCCTCGGCCAGGAACTGCTCGGCATCGCGGAAGATCGTGATCACCGAAACCTCGGGCCGCGACAGGGCAGGCGCGCTCATCGGGGCCGCGCGGAGGTTGGCGTGCGCAGGCGCTGCAGGAGCGACATCGCCGAAGAGTAGCGCGGCGGGTCGAGCAGCACCCGGAGCGTGACGCGCAGCGCGTAGCGCAGCGCGAGCGCGGCGCCCTCGACGGCGACCGCAAACGCGTCGGTGCGGGGGCGCATCGAGGGCCAGGCGCCCAGCCGATCGGCCTGCCAGGCGCGGAACCGTCGCGAGTCGCGCTGCCAGCGTCCCCAGGGCAGGAACGCCAAGCGCTGGTGGGTGCGCGTTCCGATGCCCGGGAAGCGTCGTACCTGCACGCTGGGCGTGGCGCACCACAGCGCGCGCTCGCCGAGCAGCAGGCGGGTGAGCAGCGTCTGATCCTCGTAGAGCAGATCGAAGCCTTCGTCGCAGCCGCCGCTACGCAGCAGCGCGTCGCGGCGCACAGTCAGGCCGCAGATCGTGGTCACCAGCCGCGGGTCCCGCAGCATCGCGAACAGCGCCTGCGGCGGGTCCACCACGCTGCCGTCCGGCCAAGGCAGCGCCGGTTGTTGGTGCTCGTGCAGCGGCGCGCCACCGGCGTCGATGTCGGTGAACAGGCACGGCGCCAGAACCAACCCGGCGTCGGGATGGGCAGCGAGCAGCGCGGCGTGCGACGCGAGACGCGTCGGCAAGTAGAGATCATCGGCGTCGAGGAACGCGACGAGCGTGCCGCGCGCCGCGCGCATCCCGAGGTTGCGGGACGCCGCGGTGCCGCGCCGCGCACCGCCGGGGTGGGTCAGGCAGCGATAGCGCTCTGGCCGCGCGGCGCGCTGCGCCTCGGCGAGCGCCGCACTGCCGTCGCTGGAGCCGTCGTCGACCAACAGCACCTCGAAGCGCGCGAGCGTCTGGGCCTCGAGGCTCGCAAACGCGTCGCGCAGGAAGCGCGCCGCGTCGCGAAAGATCACTACTACCGAGACCGGCGACGCGTCGCTCACGGCAGCCAGGCCCAGGCGAGCCGCTGCCGGAACGCGTCCCGGTTCCAGTCGACGACCGTGCAACGCGGCAAGCGGTGCGGGTCGGTGCTCGCAAAGCACAGCGCCTCGTGGGTGGTGAACGCCATCTCGAACCCGGCCGCGGCGGCAGCGCTACGCGCGGCGCCATCGTGCAGGCCGTAGGGATAGGCGAAGGCGCGCGGCGGGCGGCCGAACAGCCGCGCGCAGGCCTCGCGCGAGCCTTCGAGGTTGGCGCGCAGCCGCTCCGGCGCCATGCCGGGCAGCTCCTCGTGCACGAGCCCGTGGGCGCCGACCTCTGCCAACGGTGAGGCGGCGAGCGCGCACAGCTCGGATTCCGTCAGCAGCGGGTCAGCGACGGCATCGTCTGCGCTGAGCCCGAGCGCGGCGCGCAGTCCGTCGAGCGCGAGGTGGCGCGCAGCCGGGGCCAGCGGCCGCAGCTTCCAGTAGAGGTGATGGTGGAGCGCGGCGCGGCCGGCGGGCGAGGCCGCCACGCCGGCCGGCGCCGGGTCGCGCCATGCCAGGCGTTCGTCGCCCACCGCGCACTCGATGCGAGCGGCCATCGGGTGCGCGCCGAGCACCAGCTGGGCGAGCTCGTCCCAGAAGTAACCGCGCCGGTCGCCGACCATCGCCGCCGACACGAAGAAGGTTGCGGGCGCCTGGTGGCGCTGGAGGATCGGCAGCGCGACCTCGAGGTCGTCGCGGTAGCCGTCGTCGAAGGTCAGCGCGATCAGCGGTCGCCGCGCGTCCCCGCGATCGAGCCGGGCGCGCAGGTCAGCCAGCGGCACCAGCTCGCCGACCTCGCGCAGCAGCTCGAGGTGCTGGGTGAAGCGCTCGGGAGCGACCCGCAGGCGCCAAGGGTCGACCGTGGCTGGCGGGGCGATACGGTGGTAGCACAGCACCAGCGCGTGCGGCCGCAGACGGCGGCGAGCGGCGCGAGCCGCGCGGCGCGCCACCACAACCGGTGCGCGCAGCGCGCGATGCAGGATCATCGCGCGGCCGCCTTGCGGGCGCGGGCGGCGATCGTAACCGGGTAACCCGGGTCGCGCACCGCGAGCTCCGCGGGCCGCAGCTCCTCTGCCGCGATTCCCTGCAGGAAGGCGGTGGCGGTCAGCACGTTGCCGAAGCACTCGACCTCGACGTCCTCGCCGCAGAAGCGGGTCTCGAGCAGCAGCCGCAGCGAGCGGACGGTGAACGCCCAACACCATTGGTCCTTCTCGGCGCTGCGCTGCCCAACCAGCGTCACGCCCGGCACGGTCACCAGCAGCACGCCGCCGGGCTTGAGCAGGTAGTGGGCGGTCGCGACTGCGGCGCGCGCGTCGAACACCAGCTGCAAGGTCTGGGTCAGGATGAACGCGTCGTAGCGATCGCCCGCCAGCGTGCCAGGCGCGGCAAGATCGGCGATCACCGTCGCCTGCCGGTTGGCGGGATCGAAGTCCAGCACGTCGCTGCGCTCGACGCGCGCGCCGCCATAGCGCTTGGTGTAGCCGTCGTCGAGCACCTCGAGCACCGCGCCCGCCACATCGGCCGCATGGGCCTCGAGGAACGCTTCTATGTAGATGCGGTCGATGGGCGTGCCGCGGTCGTAGCCGTAGTCCGGGCACAGCGGACTGGTGCGGCGCAGGTCGCCGAAGTCGATTTTCCCGACCTGCGGTGTAGCAGTGAGCAGGCGCCGCGCCACGCGCAGCCGGCGACGCACGAGCTGCGCCAGGGGACGCAGCAGTGAGCGGAGCCGGAGGGCGGTGGATAGCGGCATCGTCAGGGCACCGGTCGGGAGGGCTGGCGGCGCGCGATCGCGGCCAGGTACAGGCCGTGGACCCGGGCGGTGATCGCGGTGAGGTCGTGGTCGCGGGCGATGAGCGCGCGGCCCGCGTCGGCCATCGCGGCGCGGCCGCCACGGTCGGTCGCGAGCGACAGGATAGCGTCCGCGAACGCCGCCGGCGTAGGCGCGACCACAAGCCCTGCGCCCATGCGCGCAACCTCCGGCATCCGCGCCTCGGGCGTGGTCACCACCGGAATGCCGCGGGCCAGCGCTTCGAGCAAGGTCATGCTGCAGGCCTCGTGCTGGGTCGGCAGGCATACGCACAGCGCATCGCTAAGCAGGCGCTCCTTCTCTTGGCCATGGACCGGGCCGGCGAAGCGCACCCGGTCGGCGATGCCGCGGTCCGCAGCCAGCCGGCGGCAGGCGGCGACCTCGCCGAGGTCATCGCCCGCCATCACCAACCCGAGGTCGGGCAGCCGCGCCGCGATGCTGGCGAACGCCCCGATGAGCAAACGGGGCTGCTTGTTGCGAGCGAAGTGGGAGAGGAACAGCACGTGGCGCGCCGCGCCGGGCGTGGCGCCGCCCGCTGCCTCTTGCGCCACGCCGTTGGGGACCATCGCGACGTGCGCTCCGGGAACCAGAGCGGCGATCTCGCGCGCCTCGTCCGGGTTGAGTGCCTGGATGACGCCGGCGGTGCCGATCGCTCGCCTCCACAGCAGCGCCAGCGCGAGCCGCTTCTTGAGGCCACTGCGCGCCATGCCCCAGGCGGTCAGCGATCCGTGCGGCGTCAGCACGGTGCCGACGCCGTGCCGGTGCGCGCGCCACAGGCCGCCAACGGTGAACGGGGTCCAGACGTCGTGGACGTGGACGACATCCGCGTCCGCGAGCAGCGCCTCGAGCCCGCCGGCCAGCGAGCCGCAGCGCGTGACCGCCAGGATCGCGCCGCGCGGGGCGGCGGTGGGAGCAACGGCGTCAAGCTTGCGGCGCGCGCCCGCGCAGGCGACCCGCGGTCGGTCGCCGGCGGCTGCCTGCGCGGCCGCGAGCGTGGCGACGACCGCCGGGCCGCCGCCGAAACCTCGGTCGAATGTGTTTATCACGTGGAGGATGCGCAACGTGACCGGTAACCACGCGGCGTTATGGATCAAGCTAGAAAATCGCGCATATCTGAGCGCATCGGTGCGTCCGCGAAATGCCGTTTCCACCCGGCGGACTTGGCCCTCCAGTTGTAATAGGTTGGTTCGGCAATGCCGTGCTTGCGCCACAAATCCTTGGTCTTCGCCCCGGCTTCCGACTCTTTCAGCACCCCGATGATCTGCTGCTCCGTAAATCGCTTCCTCTTCATCGTCCGCTCCTCTCATGCAGCGAACTCTACCCCGGATCGGGACTAAACTAGGGTGTCAGGCCAGAATCGAACCACCGACGCGCGGATATTCAGTAGCATGAGCGCACTTGGCAGACGCGCAGGGAATTCAATGACCCATTGCCGGACAATGGGCCATTCAATGAGGCTCACCTCCGTGATGCTCATCGTGACGTCGGGATGCCCATCCGGCGCCACCGAGCCCGCGATCCTAAATTGGACATGCCGCGCATTCTCTGTGCAAGATCGATAAAGATTATCCCTGATGAAAGCCCTGATCAGGTCACTCCTGAAGCAGCTTGGCTACCGGCTCGAGTCAGCCAGTCGTCACGGCTGGACACCCGACTACCTGGCCAGAATCTGCCAGGCGGCCAGCATCATCGACGTCGGCGCCGCAACCGGCACGCCCACTCTATATGCAGCTTTCCCAGAAGCGGATCTCTACCTGTTTGACCCGCTGACTGACTATCAGAAAGCACTCGAGCAGCTGAGAAAGAGTCGCGCCAATGTCAACATCTATTACCAGGCCGTGGGGGCCGAAAACGGCAGGACCGAAATTCAGGTCGATCTGAATCGCCTGGAGCGTTCCTCCATTTACGAACGGAGCTCGTTGACGAGGCGCAACGGAAAAACCGAAAGGCGGACCATCGAGCAGACGACGCTCGACACTTTTTTTGCCGGCCACCCCGCCATCAGGCGGCCGATTCTGCTGAAGATCGATACCGAGGGACATGAACTCGAGGTGATACGCGGTGCGCCAAAGTTCCTGCGGCACGTGGACACTGTCATCGCCGAAGTCTCGGTGGCGAAGCGTTTCGAGCGCAGTTATCGTTTCGAGGACTTGTTCTTCGCCATGCACGAAAATGACTTCGTGCTGGTCGATATCCTGCATATCGCCTACCGCGCGCAGGCCCACGTCGGTGCGGTTTTCATGGATGCGGTTTTCAGGAAAAGACCGAGCGAGCCTACGGCTGATGCCCCTGGCCAGCCATCCGTACTCGACCGCCTGTAATCGCGCCATGGGTCACGAAACAGGCCCCGGCGAACCGCGACCGCCGTCACGTTCCCGCACCGGATGATCCCCTAGCATCGCCTGTATTACGTCGCATTCCCGGATTGTGACGCGGGCTTGCGTGGGGTCATGGCGACCAAGAAAGATCTGGCAAGTGTCTCGCGCTTGAATGTGCCGGCATCGCAGCCGGCCGGGCAGCCCATGGCGGTGCCGGCGGCTGCCCCGGAGCAGGAGCGCAGCGCCGCCGACATCCACCCGTTGCTGCAACGGCAACTGCTGGAAGCCGCCGGCAGCAACGGCAAGATGCGGCTGCGGGCGTTGCTCGACATCGTCACCCGCCAGTACGAAGCCTTCGAGAACGACCGCACCAGCATCGAGACGGCGATGCGCCTCGCCTCGGACGAGACCACCGTCATCGCCCAGCGCCTCGAGCGCGAAAGCGCGGCCAAGCTGCAGGCGATCCTCGACCACGTCAAGGACGGCATCATCTCCTGCGACCACCTCGGGCGCATCGAGAGCGTCAATCGCACCGCGGAGCGTTATTTTGGCGTGCGCCAGGGCGAGGTGATGCTGCAGCCACTCGACGGCCTGCTGCCAAGTCTCGCGTCCGCTGGCGATCTTGGCCATACGCTCGACGACCTGGCGACAGAAATGGAGACCGCCCCGCACGAGCTCGCGACCCGCGACGTGGTCGCCATGAATCAGCGCGGCGAACTGATGCCGGCCGAAATCCTGGTCAGCCGGATGCTGAACCGGGACGAGCCCACCTACATCGTCTGCGTTCGCGACAAGGCCGAGCGCTCCCGGGCCGAAAATGCGCTGAAGGACAGCGAGGCCCGTTACCGGGTGCTGGTGGAAAACGCCCCGGAAGCGGTGGTCGTGCTCGATGTCGAGTCGGGCCGCTTCGTGGACTGCAATGAGAATGCCGCCAGATTCTTCAAGATGAGCCGCGACCAGCTATTGGCGGTCGGGCCGAGCGCGGTGAGCCCGGCCGAGCAGGCGGACGGCACGCCGTCATTCGGCGTGAATCGCGGCCACATCGACCAGGCGCTGGCCGGTGGTACGCCGGTGTTCGAATGGCTGCACTGCGATTCGGAGGGCAACACGATGCCCTGCGAAGTGCGATTCGTGCGCCTCCCGAGCACTGGCGGCAGCCTGATCCGCGCCAGCATCATCGACATCACCGAGCGCAAGCGCGCCGAGCTCATCGGTGCCGGTGAGCGGCGCGTGTTCGAGAAGATCGCCTCCAATGCGCCCCTCACCGGCGCGCTGACCGCCATTACCGAGGTGGTCGAGCGGGTGCTGCCGGACGCACTCTGCTGCGTGCGCCTCTATGATCCCGAAAAGCGCAGTCTCAGCCATGTCGCCGGCCCCAACCTGCCGCGCGAATATGTGGCGCTGATGGAGCATGTGCCGGCCGAGATCCGCTTCGGGTCCTGCGCCGCGGCGGTTTTATTGCAGCGCCAGATCATCGTGCCGGACATCGCCAAGGACGCGCTGTGGGAGCACCGCAGCGAGGCGGCGCTGCGCGCCGGCCTGCAGGCCTGCTGGTCGACCCCGATCATCGATAGCGAAGGCCAGATGCTCGGAACCATCGCGACCTACCTCAGGCGCCCGCGCATGCCGGCGCGGCGCGACCTCGAGCTGATCGGGCGCATGGCGCAGCTGGCGCGCATCGCGATCGAGCGGCGGCGGGCCGAAGACGCGCTGCGCACCAGCGAGAGTCGCTACCGCGGGCTGTTCGAGAATGTGGTCGAGGGGGTTTACCAGGTCACGCTGGATGGCCACCTGCTGTCGGCCAATCCGGCGCTGATCGAGATGCTGGGCTACGACTCGCTCGAGGAGCTGCGCGCCATCGGCTCCACCGAAATGCTGTATGTGGTGCGCGGGACGCGCCAGCGCCTGATCGAGCAGCTGATCAGGGATGGCGAGCTGGTCGAGGCCGAATACGAACTGAAGCGCCGCGACGGCACGGTCATCACGATCACCGAGAATGCGCGCCTGAACCGGGATGAACACGGCCAGCCGACCGGATTCGAGGGCACGGTCACCGAGATCACCGAGCGCAAGCGCGCCGAGCAGCGCTTCCACGAGCAGAAGGAACGCGCCGAAGTCACCCTGCAGTCGATTGCGGACGCCGTGATCACGACCGACAGCGCCGGCACCATCGACTACCTCAATCCGAATGCCGAGAAGCTGACCGGCTGGACCGTGGCCGATGCCGCTGGCCGGAATGTCACCGACGTGGTCAAGCTGATCGTGGATGGCAGCCGCACCTCGATCGAGGATCCGGTCGGTAGCGTGCTCCAGGCCGGCGAGCCGCTGAGCCTCGCCGACCACACCGTACTCGTCAGCCGCAGCGGCGCCCAGGTGCCGATCCAGGCGACGGTGGCACCGATCCGCACCCGCGATGGCCACACCGGCGGGGCGGTGATGGTATTCAGCGATGTCAGCCGCGACCGCCGCATGAAGCGGCTGCTATCCTACCAGGCTGCGCACGATGCGCTGACCGGCCTGATCAACCGCCGCGAATTCGAGAGCCGGCTCAATACCGCGCTCGAGGCGGTGAAGGCAAACCACGATTTCCGGCACGCGATGATCTATATCGACCTCGACCAGTTCAAGGTCGTGAATGACACCTGCGGGCACCCGGCCGGCGACCAGTTGCTGCGCCAGGTCACCGGCCTGCTGCAGACCCGGGTGCGCGCCAATGACGTGTTGGCGCGCCTCGGCGGCGATGAATTCGGGGTGCTGCTCGAGCACTGCACGCCGGAGCAGGCGCTGCGGATCGCGGATCTGCTGCGCCAGGCGATTCGCGACCTGCGATTCCAGTGGGGCGGCAGCGCGCTGCAGATCGGCGCCAGCATCGGCATCGTCGAAATCGACCACCTGACCGAGAGTGTCGCCGACCTGCTGTCGGCCGCCGACATCGCCTGCTATTCGGCCAAGGACAGCGGCCGTAACCGGGTGCAGGTCTACGACCCGGCAAGCGCCTCCGCGCGTCATCGCGAGATGCGCTGGATGTCGCGCCTGACCAATGCCCGCGACGAGGGCCGGCTCGAGATCATGTACCAGCCGATCGTCCGCATCGTCGGGCCCGCCGATGTCAGGCCGCATTACGAGCTGCTGCTGCGGCTCCTGGACGAGGATGGCGAGGTGGTGATGCCGGATGAATTCATCCCGGCCGCCGAGCGTTACAACCTGATGCCCTCGCTGGATCGCTGGGTGATCGAAAAGGTGCTGCGCGACTACGTGCCCTCCACGCGGGATGGCATCGAGCAGGCGCCATTCACGCTCGCGGTCAACCTGTCGGGCACCACGCTCTCCGATCCGGGATTCATGGAATTCCTGATCCAGACGCTCGAGTCCCACGAACCGATGCCCGGCGTGCTGTGCTTCGAGGTCACCGAGACGGCGGCCATCACGAATCTCGGGCACGCGAGCTACCTGATGCGCGAGATGGCGAGCCGCGGCTGCCTGATCGCGCTCGACGATTTCGGCAGCGGCCTGTCCTCATTCAATTACCTGCGCTCGCTGCCGGTGCACTTCCTGAAGATCGACGGCCAGTTCGTCCAGAATGTCGCGAGCGACCGCATCGACCGCAGCATGGTCGAGGCGATCGTGCAAATCGGCAAGGCGATCGGCATCGAGACGGTCGCCGAGCGCGTCGAGACGCCGGAAGTGCTCGAGACGCTGCGCCAGATCGGCGTCGGCTACGCGCAGGGTTATCTGTGCGGCCGGCCGGCGCCGATGTCGAGCTTCCCCTACCACAAGTAAATCATTCCCTCCCGCACCGAAATTGCGCGTATTCTTCGCACGCGCGGGAACGGCGCAACCCTAGATTGTTGTGGAGGTTGAACATGCAACTTGTCAGAAGGTCTCGTTTTTCTCACGCGTTCATCGCATTGCTGGGCGCTACCTGCGCGTGGCAGGCGCAGTCGGATTCCTACTCTTACCAGCTGGTCGATCACCCGGGAACGGCGGACACCCTGGTCTTTGGAGTCAATAACAAGGGCAGCGTAGTGGGCAACGGCTTCGACGGCTTGAACAGTCACCCTTTTGTGTACGATTCCAGGAAGCAGATGTACACAGCGGTCGCGCCAGCCGCTGGCTATTTCGATACCGTCGTATTTGGCATCAATGAAGCGGGCGTGATGGTAGGCGGCGTTGACACGAGTCCGGACGGCTCCACGTCGAGCGGATTCATTCGCAGCAAGGACGGCACATTTACGGTCTTCTCACACCCGGACGCGTTCACGTTCACTCAGCCCAGAGGCATCAGCAGCAAGGGGCTGGTCAGCGGTTTCCGTGATGTAAGCGACGGCTCGACCGTCGGATTCATCTTCAATCCCAAGAATGGTACCTTTGTCGACTTCATCCCGAGCCGCCTCACGATTCCCCAGGGCATCAATGCCCGGGGAGACGTCGTCGGCAGTGCGTTTCTGGAGCCTGACGCCGCATATCCGGGTTCTCCCCCGGGCCTGTACGGCTGGCTGCGCAAGAGCAATGGTGCAGTGAGCTATTTTCGGGTGAATGACCTGCCGACGCGCGCACGCGGCCTCACGGACTCGGGTCTGATCGCTGGCGCCGTCACGGGGCCGGCGGGCACGGCGGCTTTCGTCGTCAGCCTGCAGGGCCTGCCCTATGAATCGTTGACGGTGGCGGACGCCGACCTGCTGGTATTTCCCGGGAATGACTTTACCTTCGCGGGAGGCATCGGCAATTCGGGTATCGTTGTCGGTGTTACCGCTGACCCTTCAGGCACTTCGCACGGTTTCATCGCTACCAAGGCGAAGTAGGCACTGCGCACCGGCGAGGGCTGCCATCTCCTGCTGTCCGCGTTGCGGCCAGGATCGCCGCGGTCAAGAGTGGTTCGTCAAGTGGACCAGCCGCACCAATGATCGGCGTTAATGCGACTGTTGCGCCAACCGCGTAAGCCGCAAAGCGTCCGTTCATTGACCTACGGTGCTATTCGGCGAAGACATCTCCCAGGACATCGGGCCTGCGTATAGCGATCGCTAGTAGTGAACGGGCCGCACCAGTGGGTTTGCGCCGCCCTTGCTCCCATTCCTGCACGGTACGCGGAGAAACACCCATCAGCTTGGCAAATCGCTGCTGTGACATGCCGGAACGATTGCGTGCCTCGGCGATTGCGGATATGGGAACTCGATGTACATGCCCCGCCATCCCAGCCTTGATCTCGCGTACTGATGCCAAAAGCTCTGCGCCAATATCGCGCTTTGCATCGCGGGCACGAAGCGCGCGCTTAGTCATCTTGGCCATTGATGGTCTCCTGAATTCTCTTCAGCACTGCCAGGTCAATCTGATCCCGGAATGACATCGCCAGCATCGGGATTCGCAGCAAGCCAAGACTATACGTCAGAGTGGGAAATCTCCCTTGCATCGCCAGTTCCGCGGCGTGGTGCGTCAAGTGTAACAACGTCACAGAGTTACGATACAAGCGCCTTGATAGTGGAGATTAGCGAGATTGACTGTCCAAGCCATAGATCATCCCTTGAGCGTGGCCCCGATGATGGACTGGACCGATCGGCACTGCCGGTACTTCCTGCGCCTGTTTTCACCGCGCGTGCTCTTGTACACCGAGATGATCGTCGCGAATGCGGTGCTGCGCGGCGATCGCGCGCGCCTGCTCGCCTGCAATCCCGCCGAGCACCCGGTGGCGCTGCAGCTTGGCGGTTGCGAGCCGGAGCAGCTCGCGCGGGCGGCCGCGATCGGCGAGTCCTTCGGCTACGACGAAATCAACCTGAATGTCGGTTGCCCGAGCGACCGAGTGCAGAGCGCGACCTTCGGCGCCTGCCTGATGGCGCAGCCACAGCTGGTCGGCGACTGCCTGCGGGCGATGCGCGCGGCGGTCGCCTTGCCGGTCACGGTCAAGTGTCGCATCGGCATCGACGACAATGACGATTATGGATTCCTCCAGGCCTTCGTGTCGGCCGTTGTCGCCGCCGGCTGCACCAGGGTGATCGTGCATGCGCGCAAGGCGCTGCTGAAGGGCCTGAGCCCGAAGGAAAATCGCGAGGTGCCGCCGCTCATCTACGAGCGCGTGTGGCGGCTGAAGCGCGACTTTCCCGCGCTGACCGTGATCGTCAATGGCGGGCTTCGCACCGTGCCGCAGGTGGCGGAGCAGCTCGGGCAAGTGGATGGCGTCATGCTCGGGCGCGAGGCCTACCACAATCCGTATCTGTTGCCGGCGCTGCACCGCGCGGTTCACGGGGATGGCTTCGAGACGCCGGATGCGGCATCGATCGCGGCGCGCATGCGGGTGTATGCGGAACGCGAGATGAAGGCGGGGACGCCGCTGCGCGCCATCACCCGCCACATGATGGGCCTGTTCGCGGGCCGCGCCGGTGCGCGGGCCTGGCGCCGGGCGCTGAGCGAGGGCGCGAGCCGGCCCGGCGCCGTGCCGGCGCTCATCGATGCCGCGCTCGCCGGCGCTAGTCGCCTGCCATGAAGCGGCGCAGCCGCTCGACGCTCGCGCCATCGTGCGGGCCGAGCAACTCGTAGATCGAAGCCAGGTCCATCCAGCCCGGCGCGGGCCGCAGCCCAAGCGATTCGCGCGCGCTCGAAAATTGCCATTCGGCGGCCTGGCGGCAGAGGCCGGCGCGCACCGGCCCGAGCAGCACATGACGGACGACTTCGAGCAGGTAGATGTCGCGGTTGACGATCGTTGACAACCAGCGGCCGCAGCGCAGGCGCGAGCCGACCAGTTCATGGGTGGCGAGCGTGATCGAGGCCGGCACGCCGCGGAACACGACATGCAGGTGGCGGTCGGTGATGCACCACACCAGGCACTTCAGGCGGTGGCGCCGACAGCTCTCGGCCAGCTGCCTGGCGGCCTGGCTGCGCCGCGCGAGATCGGCATAGAGCAGCCGGCGGCCGCGACTTTGCGCCACCACGTGCCGCAATGACTCTGCGGTCGCAATCTCGACGCTGAGCGCCATGTACTGGCCTCCCTGCCGGTGACGGCGGGATCATGTCAGCGGGGGCATCCTGCCGCCGCGCCACTATCTGCCGCGGTCGTCAAAAAATGGCCGCCGGGGCGCAGGATGCGACCGGATCGCGTACCGCCTATAATCGAATCGCAAGCCGCAGGTGGCATCCGTAGTGGCCATGGGACAAGACGAAGAACTGGTCATCCTTTTTGCCGACGTCGTCGGCAGCACGCGGCTGTTCGACGTGCTGGGCGACCTGACCGCGCGCGACAAGGTCTCCATCTGCGTGGAAATCATGCGCACCGCGACCGAGCAGTGCCAGGGCACTATCGTCAAGACCATGGGCGACGAAGTCCTCGCCACGTTCCAGGACTGCGACCGGGCGATGGATGCCGCGGTCCAGATGCAGCTCGCGATCGGGGCGAATCCTGAGCTGGAAGTGGGCGGCCAGCACATCGCGATCCGGATCGGTTGTCACTTCGGGCCGGTGGTGCTCGAGACCCGCGATGTGTTCGGCGCCGCCGTGCACACCGCCAATCGCATGACCAGCCAGGCCAAGGCCGGCCAGATCATCATCACGGACTCCATCTTCGTCCGGCTGTCCGATGAATGGCGCGCGGTCGCGCGCCAGCTCGACGTGGCGGTGCCGCGCGGCCAGCAGGGCGAGGTCACCATCTATGAAGTGCTGTGGCAGCATGGCGATGCCACCAGCATGCTGCCGGCGATCGCCTCGATCTCCGAGCAGCACCATTCATTCCGGATCCGCCTGACCTACCTCGGCGCGGAACTGCTGCTCGACGACCGCGAGCGCGCCTCCGCGACCCTCGGCCGCGGCCAGGAGAACGACCTGGTGATCAAGGGCAACCTGGTGTCGCGGCTGCACGCGCGCATCGAGGCCGGCAAGAACCGCTTCATGCTGATCGACGAGAGCACCAATGGATCCTTCGTGCAGGGCCAGAATGGCGACGATGCCTTCGTGCGCCGCGACGCCATACCGCTGAAGGGCAGGGGCGTGATCGGGCTCGGGCGGGTACCGGAGCCGCAGTCCTATCACACGGTCGAGTTCAGCTGTGAAGAGGTGGGAACCGACACCATCCCGCCGCCCGCCGAACCAGGCTGACGCTGGCGCTATTTCAGCCGCGCGCGCAGGCCCTCGAGTTCGGCCTGCAGCCGCGCCGGCAGGCGTGAGCCGAAGCCCGCCAGATAGTTCCCGATTTCATCCGTTTCCGCGCGCCAGTGCGCGCGGTCCACCGACAACAGTTCGGCGAGCGTTGCCGCCGGCAGCTCCAGGCCCTTGAGATCGAGCGAGTCGGCGCGCGGGACGGCGCCGATCGGCGTCTGCTCCGCGCTCGCCTGGCCCTGGCAGCGGCCGATGATCCAGGCCAGCACCCGCAGGTTTTCGCCGAAGCCGGGCCACAGAAAGCCCCCCTCGGCGTCGCGCCGGAACCAGTTGACGTGAAAAATTCCCGGCAATTTCGGTACGCGCTCAGCCATCGACAGCCAGTGCTGCCAGTAGTCGCCGAAGTTGTAGCCGGCGAATGGTTTCATCGCCATCGGATCGCGGCGCACCACGCCGACGCTGCCGGTCGCCGCGGCGGTCGTCTCGGAGGCCATCGCGGCGCCGACCAGCACCCCGTGCTGCCAGTTGCGCGCTTCGAACACCAGCGGGGTCAGGGTGCGGCGGCGGCCGCCGAATATCAGCGCCGAGATCGGCACGCCGTGCGGTGCGTCCGCCATCGGCGAGTAACCGGGATTCTGCCGCGCCGCGACCGTGAATCTCGAATTGGGATGGGCCGCCGGACCCCGGGCCGGGTCGAATGGGCGGCCCTGCCAGTCGAGCGCCGCTGTGCCCTGGCCGATGCCTTCCCACCACGGTTGCTTGTCGGCCGTCAGTCCGACATTCGTGAAGATGGCGTCGCGGCGGATCATCTCGAAGGCATGGCGATTGGTCTTCGCGTTGGTGCCCGGAACCACGCCGAAGTAGCCCGCCTCCGGGTTGATGGCCCACAGCCGGCCGTCCGGCCCGGGATGCAGCCAGGCGATGTCATCGCCGACGGTCCACACTTTCCAGCCCGGCATGCTGGCCGGCGGAATCAGCATCGCCAGGTTGGTCTTGCCGCAGGCCGAAGGGAAGGCGCAGGCGAAGTAGTGGATCTTGCCCGCGGGATTCTCGACCCCGACGATCAGCATGTGCTCGGCGAGCCAGCCCTCCTGGCGCGCCTGCCAGCTGGCGATGCGCAGCGCATGGCATTTCTTGCCGAGCAGCGCGTTGCCGCCATAGCCGGAACCGTAACTCTGGATCTCGAGCGACTCCGGGAAATGCATGATGAAGCGCCGCTCCGGATCGAGCTCGCCGGTCGAATGCAGGCCGCGGACGATGCTGACTGCGTCATTCATGCACTCGAGCGCTGCGGCGCCCATGCGCGTCATCAGCTTCATGTTGGCCGCGACATAGGCGCTGTCGGTGATCTCGAGCCCGAAGCGCGCATAGGGCGAGTCGATCGGTCCCATGCAATACGGAATGACGAACATGGTGCGGCCGCGCATGCAGCCCTCGAACAGCGCGTCCATCTTCCGGCGCGCTGCAGCGGGCGCCATCCAGTTGTTGTTGGGGCCGGCGTCCTCCTGCGACTGACTGCAGATGAAGGTCAGATGCTCGACGCGCGCGACATCGGTCGGATGGGAGCGGTGCAGGTAGCAGCCCGGATGGGTCTCGGCGTTGAGCGGCAGCAGGTCGCCGGTGGCCAGCATGCGCCGGATCAGCACGCGGTATTCGGCCTCCGATCCGTCGCACCAGTACACGTGCTCGGGAAGCGTGCGCAGAGCGACCTGCTCGACCCAGCGCCTGAGATCCGGCGGGGCCAATGCGGGAGATACCGGACGATCGGCTGCGGTCACCATGCCTGCTTCCCCTGCGCGCAACGGGATTATATGCATGGCGATGCCTTAAACGCGTTGATCTCGAACGGCAAAGCCCCGAGACTGCGGAAATGACTGTTTCCGGCTCTTATTCCGGCCTGCTGGGGCCCGAAGGTCCGCTCGCGCGCGTGATCGAGGGTTTCGAATCGCGTCCTGAGCAGCAGTTGATGGCCGACTGGGTGGGCGAAACGCTGGCGAGCCGCGGCATTCTCGCGATCGAGGCCGGCACCGGCACCGGCAAGACCTATGCCTATCTCGTGCCTGCGCTCCTGTCCGGCCGTCAGGTGATCATCTCGACCGGCACCCGCACCCTGCAGGACCAGCTGTTTCACCGCGATCTGCCGATGGTATCGAGAGCGCTCGGGCGACCGGTGCGGGTGGCGCTGCTGAAGGGACGCGCAAATTATCTTTGTCGCCACCGGCTGAACCTGGCCTACGCGATGCCGGCATTGCCGGGCATGGAAATGCCGGAGCGCAAGACCATTGCGCGCATCCGCAAGTGGTCGCGCAGCACGGCCAGCGGCGACCTCGCCGAGGTCAAGAGCCTGCGCGATTCGGATCCGGCCTGGGGTGTGGTGACCTCGACGCGCGAGAACTGCCTCGGCGCCGACTGCCCGGAATATTCGCGCTGCCACGTCGTGCTCGCGCGGCGCGAAGCGCAGGCGGCCGACATCGTCGTCGTCAATCATCACCTGCTGCTCGCGGATCTCGCGCTGAAGGACGAGGGATTCGGCGAACTGCTGCCGGGCACCGAAGCGGTGGTGCTCGACGAGGCCCACCAGGTTCCGGAAATCGCGGCGCAATTCTTCGGCCTGTCGCTGGCGGGGCGGCAGTGTTCGGCATTCGCGCGCGACACGCTCGCGGAATTGACCCGCGCCGGACTCGCGCAGTCGGCGGCGCGCGAGCGCATCGGCGCACTCGAGAGCGCGGTGGCAGAGGCGCAGGCGGCGGTCGCCGGTGGCGGCGAGCGCATCGAATGGGAGGCGTTGCCGGAGGAATTCTCCGCGGCGCTCGAGACCGCAGGTGATTGCCTCGCGCGCATTGCCGAGGACCTGGCCGAGACCGATCCCGAAGACCCGGGGCTGCGCCAATGCCGCCGGCGTGCGCTGAAGCTCGCTGATACCTTGCGCCAGCTCATCGAAGCGGATGCGGAGAGCGGGCTGCGCTGGGTCGAGGTCACAACGCGCGGATTCACGCTCGCCTTCACGCCCTTCGAGGTGGCGACGCGGCTCGGGGAATTGATGCGGGCCCAGGGCGGGGCCTGGATCTTCACCTCGGCGACACTCGCGGTCGGCGACGATTTCTCGCATTTCCTCGGCCGCGTGGGCGCGACCGGTGCGGCCTCGGTCAGGATCGACAGCCCTTTCGATTTCGCGCGCCAGGTGCTGCTGTACTTGCCCCCCGGCATGCCGGATCCGGCCAGCCCCAGCTACACCGGGCGCGTGCTCGATGAAGCATTGCCGCTGGTCGCGGCGGCCGGTGGCCGCAGTTTCCTGTTGTTCACCAGTCACCGGGCGCTGCGCGAGGCGGCGCGCCGGCTCGCCGCGCTGCCGATGTTCCGCGAGCGCTATCCGCTCCTGATCCAGGGCGAGGCGCCGCGCGAGACCCTGCTGGCTCGGTTTCGCGAACTCGGCAATGCGGTGCTGCTCGGCACCGCGAGTTTCTGGGAGGGCGTCGACGTCCGCGGTCATGCGCTCGCGCTGGTCGTGATCGACAAGCTGCCATTCGCCGCGCCCGAGGATCCGCTCTTGAAGGCGCGTCTCGAGGGCATCCGCCGCAGCGGCGGCAATCCGTTTCACGATTTCCAGTTGCCGCAGGCAGTGCTGGCATTGAAGCAGGGTTTCGGGCGCCTGATCCGCGACCGCGAGGATTTCGGCGTGGTCGTGATCTGCGATCCGCGGCTGCGCAGCCGCGGCTACGGCCCGAAGTTCCTCGCCGCGCTGCCGCCCGCGACGATCGCCGCCGATGGCGCCGAAGCAGCGGCATTCCTGCGCCGCAGGCTGGCGGCGGCCGGGCTCGAGCTGCCCGAGGCCCGCCAGGCATGAAAATACTCGCAGTCGATTCCGCGACCGAGGCCTGTTCGGCGGCGCTGCTGCACGAGCACGGCCTGATCGAGCGTTATGAATTGATCGGGCGCGGTCATGCCGAGCGGCTGCTGCCGATGGTGGACGAGTTGCTGGCGGAGGCGGGGATCGGCCTGGCGGCTGTCGACGCAATCGCCTTTGGATGCGGTCCCGGCGGGTTCACCGGGCTTCGGATTGCAGCGGGCATCACGCAAGGGCTCGCGTGGGGCGCGCAGATTCCGGTGCTTCCCGTGAGCGATCTCGCTGCGGTCGCGGCAGCCGGCTCGAGGATCTCCGCCAGCGACCGGATCCTCGTCTGCATGGACGCGCGCATGGGACAGGTTTACTGGGCGGCATTCGATTGCCGCAGCGGCGAGCCGCTGCCGCTGACGCCCGAGGCGGTGGCCGATCCGGGGGATGTCATGCCACCGGGCGCGGCGCCGTGGTTCGGCGCCGGCCATGGATTTGCCGCCTATCCCGCCCTCACGACGCATCTGGGCGGGCGCCTCGCCGGGACCGCCGCGGAGTTGTTGCCGCGCGCCGGCGATATCGCGGCGATCGGGGCGATCGGATTCGCTGCCGGCCGGGGGCTTCCGGCCGCGCAGGCGCTGCCGGTGTACCTGCGTAATGATGTTGTGCACCGCCGCTGAAGGGTGTCTGAAATGAGCAATGATCCGGTTGCAGGAAACATTGGAAGAAAACCTATGCGAAACATCATGACAGCATGCGCGCTCGGTCTGCTTCTGAATGCGCCAGATACGGCACTCGCGGCAATGTCGGATCAGGATCGAGCCGAGATGGCCGAGCTGAAGCGGCAGATCGCCGTGCTGCCGATGCTGCTGGCCCGCATCGAACAGCTCGAGAAATCCAATGCCGAATTGCAGGGCCAGCGTCAACCCGCGGTCGCCGCGCTCGAGAACCGCGTGGCGGCGGTCGAACAAGCCAATGAGCTGCAGACCGACCGGATCGCGCAGGGTCTCGCAACCGAGAATGACATAGAGTGGGCGCGCAACCTCCGGTGGCAGGCGGATTTCCGTTACCGGCACGAACAATTCGATATCCAAGGCGCTCCTTCGGATCGCCTGCGGCACCGGATCCGGGCGAGGTTCGGCATGGAAGCCAGGATCAGCAGCACGCTCGCCGGCGCAATCCAGATCGCCACCGGCGATATTTCAGACCCGCGTTCGGGCAATGTGACGCTCGACGACGCCGGCCGGCGCAAGGAAATCGCGCTCGACCTCGCTTATGTGGACTGGAAGCCGCGCGACGGCATGCTGGTCACGATCGGCAAGCAGAAGCAGCCCTGGTTCAAGGCCGGCAACAGCCTGTTCTTCGACGACGAAGTCAGTACCGAAGGCATTGCCTTCCGGTACGGCGGCAGGACCGGGCCCTTCGCCACGGCCTGGAGCTACTGGCTGGAGGAAATGTCGGGTGCGGCCGACTCGAATCTCCTCGGTGCGCAATTCGGTTACGCCTTTGACGGCGGCCTGACGCTCGCGGCCGGTTACTGGGACTACGGAGCCGTGCAGGGGCAGCCGGTCCTGAACTTCGCGGGCTCGCCGGCGGGCAACAGCAGCTATCTCGCGGCGGCGGACTGCATCGGGGTGGGCACGACGCGCTGTTACCTGCACGACTACAACATCGTCGAAGCGGACCTGCAGTGGTCCGGCAGGCTTGGCGGGCTGCCGCTCACGCTGTTCGGTGCATACCTGGAGAACTTGGACCCGGGCACGATGAATTCCGGCTACGACCTCGGTTTCCTGCTGGGCCAGGCCAGCGATCCGGGCGGCTGGGAATTCGGCCTGCTCTATCAGGACGTCGAGCGCGATGCGCAGTTCGGTGCGCTGCTCGATTCCGACTTCGCCGACGGCGCGACGCAGAGCCGGGGTTTCAGGATGCAGGGCGCCTTGGCGCCGGTCAGGAACATGACCATCAAGGCCGCGTACTTCATCAACGACCGCGACTACGGCACGCCGGTCGAAGTGGATTACAAGCGCCTGCAGTTCGACCTCAACTACAAGTTCTGAAGGAATGACTGCGATATAATTGAGCGGAATCGGACTGACCGATCCGGAGTTCGGGGCATGAGGATGCCGTCCCGGCGTAGCGCCAACTGGCTCGGATTGCTGGCCTGCGCGATGGCGCTCGCTTTCGCGTTCTACTCCCAGTACGTGATCGAGCTGCAGCCCTGCCATCTGTGCATTTTCCAGCGTGTCACCGTTGCCGCGATGGGGGCGGCATTCCTGCTGGCGGCGCTGCATTCGCGCGGCAGGCTGACAGGCGCGGTCTATGCGGGTCTGATCGGCGTCGCCGGGCTCGCGACAATGGCGACCGCCGGGCGCCATGTCTGGATCCAGATGCAGCCGCCGGGCTCGGTCGCAGCCTGCGGAGCGGATCTCGATTTCATGCTCAAGGTCTTTCCGCTGACCGAGGTGGTGCTGAAGGTATTCAAGGCCGGCGGTGAATGCGCCAAGGTCGACTTCACGCTGCTGGGGCTGTCGATGCCGGGCTGGGTATTCGTGTTTGCGCTTGTCGTGACCGCCGGCGGGGTCTGGATCAACCTGCGGCGAACAGGCGCCTGAGCACCCCGACATAGGCACGATGCAGCAGCGCGATGTCCTCGATGCTGCAGCATTCGTCGATCATGTGGATGGTCTGGTTGCCGACGCCGAGCTCGACGATCTCGGTGCCAAGCGGCGCGATGAACCTGCCGTCCGAAGTGCCGCCGCCGGTCGAGAATTCCGGATTCCTGCCGGTGAGCTCGAGTACCGCGGCTGCGGTGATCGCCGCCAGGGTCCCTGGCGTGCTGTAGAAGGGCAGGCCGGAGACGAACCAGTCGAGCGTGTAGCGCAGCCGGTGGCGGTCGAGGATTTCCGTCACGCTTGCCTTGAGCCCCGCCAGCGTCTGTGCGGGCGACCAGCGCAGGTTGAAGCGCGCCTTCAGCTCTCCGGGGATCACATTGGCGGCGCCCGTGCCGGCATCGATATTGCTGACCTGGAATGTCGTCGGCTGGAAGTGTTCGCTGCCCTGGTCCCAGGTCCGCGCCGCGAGTTCCACGAGGGCGGGCGCGAACGCGTGGATCGGATTGTCCGCAAGCGCCGGGTAGGCGATATGACCCTGGCTGCCGTGCACCGTCAGCCGGCCGGACAGGGATCCGCGGCGGCCGACGCGAATGGTGTCGCCGAATGCGTTCTGGCTGGATGGTTCACCGATCAGGCAGTAGTCGATGCGCTGGTCGCGCTCGCGCAGTACCTCGACGACCCGGCGCGTGCCGTCGACCGACGGTCCTTCCTCGTCGCTCGTGACCAGAAAGGCGATGCTGCCATCGTAGGCCGGATGGGCGGCCACGAATTCCTCGGTGGCCGTGACCATCGCCGCGAGCCCGCTTTTCATGTCGGCGGCGCCGCGCCCATACAGGTAGCCGTCGCGGATGGCAGGCGCGAAGGGGTCGGACTGCCATTGTTCCAGCGGTCCGGGCGGCACGACGTCGGTATGGCCGGCGAAGCAGAAGACTGGCCCTGTGCCGGCGCGGCGCAGGGCCCAGAAATTGTCGACCTCCCCGAATCGCATGCGCTCGACTGCAAAGCCCAGAGCCTCGAGACGGCCGATCAGTATTTCCTGGCAACCGCCGTCGAGCGGGCTCACCGAGGCTCGAGACAGCAACTGCCGGGTCAGTTCGAGGGCGGACGACATCGGCGCGTGAACTCCTTGGCGAGGCAGGCCCGGGCGCGGCCCTTTATACGGGCGCGTCCAGGCTGCAGCAAGTCTCCCGCTGCAACAAATCCGTAACGATTAGTTGGCCGCGTATCCACGGGCTCGCCGCCGACCGACTTGATCTTCACCAATCCGCGCTACCGCTGACCGAGGACTACATCACCGGTCGTTTCGGCTGAGGCTTCAGCAGGTGCACCGCGGCGGCGCCCGGGACCCTTGCGCGCTCGCGCCGCCGGAACTTACGCGCTCGCTCGCAAGGTCCCGGTCGCTTGGCAGCGCGCCAGGCGACGCGCGCGAGGTGGCGGGGTTCTCGCGAGCGGACTCCTAAGTTCCGGCTGAGCGAGGCAAGGCGACCGCGGCGCGGGCGAGGCGGGCGGAGTCCCGCGAGCGAGGTCGTAAGTTCCGGCTGAGCGAGCGAGCGGGAACCCCGCCCGGATCCCGCCCGCGCCCTGGCATCGCATTACATCCGTAACAGCTCGTTGATCGAAGTCTTCGCGCGAGTCTGTACATCGACTTTCTTGACGATCACCGCGCAGGACAGCGAGTGCGATCCGTCCGGCGCCGGCAGGCTGCCGGGCACGACGACCGATCCCGCGGGCACGCGACCATAGGAAATCCGGCCGGTCTCGCGGTCGTAGATGCGCGTGCTGGCGCCGATGAAGACCCCCATCGAGAGCACTGCACCCTTGCCGACGATCACGCCCTCGACCACTTCCGAGCGGGCGCCGATGAAGCAGTCGTCCTCGATGATCGTGGGATGGGCCTGCAGCGGCTCCAGTACGCCACCGATGCCGACACCGCCGGACAGGTGAACATTGCGGCCGACCTGCGCGCAGGAGCCGACGGTCGCCCAGCTGTCCACCATCGTGCCGGAGCCGACGTGGGCACCGACATTGATGAAGCAGGGCATCAGCACCGCATCCGGCGCCACATATGCGCCCGCGCGCACGATCGCGCCCGGCACCACGCGTACGCCGTCGGCGCGGAATCTCGCCGTGTCATAGGAGCCGTACTTCAGCGGCAGCTTGTCGAAAAAGCGGAGCGCGCCGGCGTCCTGCACGTTGTTGTCGTGGGTGCGGAAATAAAGCAGCACCGCCATCTTCAGCCATTCGTGCACGCGCCACTCTTCGCCGCCGAGCGGCTGGGCGACGCGCGCCTCGCCGCTGCCGAGCAGGCGCAGGCAGCGCTCCAGCGCGTCCAGCAGCTCGCCCGTGGCGTTGTCCGGCGTCAGCGCGGCGCGCTGGTGCCAGGCCTGCTCGATGGTCGCGCGCAATTCGTCCATGGCCGGCTGGTTCAGGCAGCGCCATCGCGCGCATCGAGCGCGCGTTGCAGGGCATCGGCGAGCGCGTTCCGCCGCGCTTCTTCGAGCGGGCGGCCCGCTTCGTCAGTCACGTGGAAGACGTCCTCCGCGCGCTCGCCGACCGTCATGATCTTGGCGCCGTGCAATTCGACGCGCTGGTCCCACAGCAGCTTGCCGATTTCGGACAGGAGGCCGGGGCGGTCTCCCGCCACGACCTCGAGGATCGTGCGCCCATTCTCCGCATCGGCACTGAAGCTCACGCTGGTCGGCGTCGTGAACATGCGCGCCTGCCGCGGCATGCGCCGGGTCACCGCCGGTGTCGGTGCGTCGTGCTCGGCGAGCGCCCGCGCGAGCCTCAGCTCGATGCCGCTCATGCGCTCGCGATCGGTGATCGGCATGCCGGTGTCCTCGAGCACCAGGTAGCTGTCGAGGCTGGCGCCGTCGCTGGCCGGCGTGATGCGCGCGTCCTGGATGCTGAGCCCCATCTGGTCGAGTGCCGCGGTCGCGCGCGCGAAACTGTGGCGCCGCCCGCGGGTATGGACCAGCACGACCGTTGCGCCGCCGCGGCCCGGGTGCTCGGCGATTGCCACCAGCGGGCCGCTGTCGTCGGGGTCGCGCTTCGCGAGCCGCTGCGTGTGCCAGGCGATTTCCGCGGCACTGTGGCGCAGGAAGTAGGTGTCGGTCAGCCCGGACCAGATGCGATCCACGGCGGCGGCATCGATCCCGGCCGCGGCCAGAGACTCGCGCACTTCCGCCTGGGTCTCGGCGATCAGCTGCTCGCGGTCGATCGGGTTCTCGAGCCCGCGCCGCAGCGCCTGCTTGACGCGCTCGTAGAATTCGTCGAACAGCGTCGCTTTCCAGGAATTCCAGAGCTTCGGGTTGGTGCCGCGCAGGTCGGCGACAGTCAGCGCGTACAGGTAGTCGAGCCGGGTCTGGTCGCCCACTTTGCGCGCGAAGGCATTGATGACCTGCGGGTCGGCGATGTCCTGCTTCTGCGCTGTGACCGACAGCATCAGGTGATGGCGCACCAGCCAGGCCACCAGCCGCGCGTCGTAGGGGGACAGGCCCTGTTCGAGGCAGAAGGCCTCGGCATCCACGGCGCCGAGTTCCGAATGATCGCCGCCGCGGCCCTTCGCGATGTCGTGGAATATCGCGGCCAGGTAGGCGAGCTGGGGCTTCGGCAATGAGCGGAATATCAGCGCGAGCTTCGGGAATTCGTGGTCATAGCGCTCGAGCGCGAAGCGCCGCAGGTTGCTGACCACGAACAATGTATGCGCATCCACGGTGTAGGCGTGGAACAGGTCGTACTGCATGCGGCCGACGATGCGCCCGAATGCGGGAATGTAGCGGCCCAGCACGCCGTAGAGATTCATGCGCCGCAGCTCGTGGGTCACGCCGGCGGGCGCCTCCAGGATCTCGAGAAACAGGCGGTGATTGCGCGGGTGCTGCCGGAATTCCTCGTCGATCAGCCACAGATTCCGGGTGACGAGGCGGATCGTGCTTGCACGCACGCCCTTGAGCCCGGGGTTCTGCTGCAGCACGACGAACAACTCGAGGAGCGCCGACGGATTGCGCACGAAGACGTCATCCGCCGTCGCTTCCAGGAAGCCGTCGCGCTCCCGGAAATGGCGGGTCAGCGGCAGCGGCGGCGCATCGCGGTCGGCCAGGATCTCCTCGCGGAAATGCTGCAGCAGCAGCTCGTTCAGCCAGCTCACGAACATCGCCGTGCGGTAGTAGCGCTGCATGAACTGCTCGACCGCAAGCGTGTAGGTCGCATCCTCGTATCCGAACAGGCGCGCGAGGCGGATCTGGTGATCGAACAGCAGGCGATCCTCGCGGCGCTGTGTAACGAGGTGCAGCGCAAAGCGGATCCGCCACAGATAGGCCTGGGCAGCCTGCAGCTGCGCGAGTTCGCGCGCCGTCAGGAAACCATGGCGGGCGAGTTCCGGCAGCGTATCGGCGCCGAAATACCGCTTGGCGACCCAGCCGATGGTCTGCAGGTCGCGCAGGCCCCCGGGGCTCTGCTTCACATTCGGCTCGAGGTTGTAGGCGGTGTCGTGATAGCGATGATGACGTTCCGCCTGCTCGCGCAGCTTGGCGTCGAAAAAATCCCGGGCCGACCACAGCCGGTCCGGCGCGAGCGCGCGGCGCATTGCGGCGAACAGCGCTGGCGGCCCGGCGAGCAGCCGCGCCTCGATCAGGGTGGTTGCGACGCTGATATCCGCGAGCGCCTCGTGCTGGCAGTCGTCGATGGTGCGCACGCTGTGGCCGATTTCCAGGCCGATGTCCCAGAGAAAGGTCAGGAATTTTTCGAGCGCGGCGGCCCGGCCGGGCCGCTCGCGTTGCGGCAGCAGCACCATGACATCGATATCGGAGCAGGGCAGCAATTCGCCGCGGCCGTAGCCACCGACCGCGACCAGCGCCAGTTCGCCGGAAACATTGGCCGCGTGCATGGTCCAGGCGCGTACCAGCAGCGCGTCCACCAAGAGGGCGCGGTCGCGTACCAGCGTCTCGACCGGCTCGTCGGCGTGAAACCGGCGCGCAAGCTCGCGATCTCCTTCCTCGAGCGCCGCCCGGAAGTCAGGCACCGGATCACTGGCAGCGGGGAGGCGGATCTGCAGCGTGTCGACGAATGCCCACGGAGCCGCCCCGACTTCCGCGACGACCAGCGGGCCCTCGCTTGCCTCGGTGTGCCGTTCGCGCATCGCTCAGCTACACGTGCTGCGGTCGGTGGCGCCGAGCGTCAGGACCTCGAAGCCGTCAGCCGTCACCAGCACCGTGTGCTCCCATTGCGCGGACAGAGAATGGTCCTTGGTGACGACGGTCCAGCCATCGCGGAGCAGGCGCACATGGCGCCGGCCCGCGTTGACCATCGGCTCGACGGTGAATGTCATGCCAGGCTCGATTGCGAGACCGGTGCCCGGTTCACCGTAATGCAGCACCTGCGGATCCTCGTGGAATACGCGCCCGATGCCGTGGCCGCAGTATTCGCGCACCACGGAATAGCCGCTGGATTCGACATACTGCTGGATGCCATGGCCGAGGTCGCCGAGCTTGCGCCCTGGCGCGACCTGCCGGATGCCGAGCCACATCGCCTCGAAGCAGATGCTGCACAGGCGCCGGGCCTGGACCGGGGTGTCCCCGACCAGGAACATGCGGCTGGTATCTCCGTGGAAGCCTTCCTTGATGACCGTGATGTCGATGTTGACGATGTCGCCCGTGCGCAGCTGCCGCTCGCCCGGAATGCCGTGGCACACGACATGATTGACCGAGGTGCAGATCGACTTGGGAAATCCCTTGTAATTCAACGGTGCCGGGATGGCTTTCTGGACCCCGACGATGTAATCGTGGCAGATCTGGTCGAGTTCGCCGGTGCTGATGCCCGGCTTTACCCTGGGGCCGATCATGTCGAGCACATCGGCCGCCAGGCGGCCGGCGACCCGCATCGCCTGCTGTTCGGCGGGCGACTTGATCGTGATCTGGGTCTGACGTGCCATCAGCAAAGGTGGTTCGGGCCTATCACATTGTTTCGACGGGACAAAGATGGTATAAAGCGCGGCGTTTTTTCTCAACCAAATCCACACGCGATATCGTCACGTGCGGCCGGGTGCCGGGCCTTCGGGTCCGGTTGCCGCATGCGGATTCGCGGAGGACCAACCCGAACAAGGAGTATTCATGGCCAGCGTGTCCATGCGGCAGATGCTGGAAGCGGGTGTCCATTTCGGCCACCAGACCCGCTTCTGGAACCCGAAGATGGCCCCCTTCATCTTCGGCGAGCGCAACAAGATCCACATCATTAATCTCGAGCGGACGCTCCCGCTCTATAACGAGGCCGCGGCCTTCATCAAGGGCGTCATCGCCGACGGCGGCAAGGTGCTGTTCGTCGGCACCAAGCGCAGTGCGCGCGACGCGATCCAGGTCGAGGCGATCCGCTGCGGCATGCCCTACGTCAACCAGCGCTGGCTGGGCGGCATGCTGACGAACTTCAAGACCATCCGGCAGTCCATCAAGCGCCTGCTGGAGCTCGAGGAACTGCGCGACGGCGGCACGCTGGAGCGGCGCAGGAAGAAAGAGGCGCAGACGCTCCGGCGCGAGATGGACAAGCTGACGCGCAGTCTCGGCGGCATCAAGGAAATGAACGCCTTGCCGGACGCGCTGTTCGTCGTCGATGTCGGCCACGAGGAAATCGCCGTGCACGAAGCGCGGAAACTCGGCGTCCCGGTGGTCGCGGTCGTTGACAGCAACTGCTCTCCGGACGGCATCGACTACGTGATACCCGGAAATGACGACGCCATGAAGGCGATCCAGTTGTATGCCTCCGGCATCGCCGAAGCCGTGATCGACGGCAAGAACGCGGTGCCGGTCGTGCCGGCGGGCGAGGACGAATTCGTCGAACTGGACGAGGAAGGGCAGCCGCGCCGCAAGACCGCGGCGCGCGGGCCGCGCAAGGCGGCCAATGTGCGGCGCAAGCCGCCCGCGCGGGGCCGTGCCCCGGTTACGGCGGCCGCGGCCAGGCCGGTCCCGGCCGCGGAACCCGCAGCAGCGGCGAAGCCGGAAGCGGCGGAAGCGGCTGAACCGGCGGCACCGGCGGCACCGGCGGCAGCGGCGGCAGCGGCGGCAGCGGCTGAGCCCGCGGATCTGGCTGATGGCGCCGACATGGCGGACGACGATGTGCTGGCCGCAGTCGCGATCGGCGGCAAGGTGCTGGATGAGGGGCGCAGCAAGCCCGCGGTGCGACGCCGCCACGGATCGAAAAAGTCCGGCAAGGACGGGGAATGATGATGGCAATTACGGCCGATGTGGTCAAGGCACTGCGCGAACGTACCGGCGCCGGCATGATGGAATGCAAGAAGGCGCTGGTCGAGACCGGCGGCGACCTCGATGCGGCAGCCGAGATCATGCGCAAGACCGGTCTTGCGAAGGCCGACAGGAAAGCGGCGCGCATCGCTGCCGAGGGCATGGTAGTTGCGGCCAGGAGCGCCGATGGCAGGAATGCCGTCCTCGCCGAGGTCAATTGCGAAACCGACTTCGTGGCCCGCGAACAGGAATTCCAGTCATTTGCCAGCGCGGTCGCGGCGGCGGCATTGCAGGCTTCCGCGACGACGGCCGAGGCTGCGGCGGCGCTGCCGCTCGCCGGCGGCTCGACGGTCGAAGAAACCCGCCGCAACCTGATCGCGCGGATCGGCGAGAACATCACGGTCCGCCGCCTCGAGCGGCTGGCGGCGCCGACCGTCGTCGGCATATATGTTCACGGCACCCGGATCGGCACGCTGGTGGCGCTGAAGGGCGGCGATGCGGAACTCGCGAAGGAACTCGCGATGCATGTCGCGGCGTCGAATCCTCAGTATGTGGCGCCCGGCGATGTGCCGGAATCGACGCTCGCCAAGGAGCGCGAGATCCTGGCCGCGCAGGCGGCCGCCGCGGGCAAGCCCGCGGCGATCGTGGACAAAATGGTCGACGGGCGGCTGCGCAAGTACCTGGCGGAGATCTGCCTGACCGGCCAGCCATTCGTGAAGGACCCGGATACGGCGGTCGGCAAGCTGCTCGAGGCGGCCGGCGCCACGGTGACCGGATTCCTGCGCTACGAAGTCGGAGAGGGCATCGAGAAGAAGCAGGAAAACTTCGCCGAGGAAGTGATGGCCCAAGTCAAGGCCGCCGAGGGCCGGCGCTGAGGCTGCCGCTTCCAGACTCGAGCCGGAACCCCGCCAAGGCGGGGTTCCTTATAATCGGCGGGGCTGCCTGAAGGGGTTGGCCATGGCGGATACGCAGGCCCGGAAATCGCTGTCACGCATTCTGCTGAAAATCAGCGGAGAAGCGTTGCTCGGCGCCGAAGACTACGGCATCGACCCAGTGGTCCTGAAGCGGGTCGCCGGCGAGGTCCAGGACGTCATGGCGCGCGGCGTGCAGGTCGCGGTCGTCATCGGCGGAGGCAATATCTTCCGCGGTGCCGGTCTTGCCCGGGCCGGCATGGACCGCGTGACCGCCGACCACATGGGAATGCTGGCGACCGTCATGAATGGCCTGGCGCTGCAGGATGCGCTGGAGGCGCTCGGCGCGCACGCGCGGGTCCAGTCGGCGCTCCGGGTCCAGGAAGTCTGCGAGGACTACATCCGGCGGCGCGCCGTGCGGCACCTGGAAAAGGGCCGCTGCGTGATATTCGCGGCCGGCACCGGCAATCCTTTCTTCACCACCGACACCGCAGCTTCGCTGCGCGCCATCGAGATCGGCGCCGACCTGCTGCTGAAGGCGACCAAGGTCAATGGCATCTATGACGACGACCCGGTGCGCAACCCGCGCGCGCAGCGCTACCGGACCCTGTCGTTCGACAAGGTCCTGGACGACCGCCTCAATGTCATGGATGCCACCGCGATCGTCATGTGCCGCGACAATGCGCTGCCGCTTCGGGTCTTCAACCTGATGAATGAAGGCGACCTGATGCGGATCGTCAATGGCGAGGATGTCGGAACGCTGGTCGCGAATGGACTGTAGCCGGTTTCAGTGAGGACGCAGTCATGCTTGAGGAGATGAATCGCGACGCGACGCAGCGCATGTCCCGCTGCGTGGCGGCGCTGCGGGACCACTACCGCAAGATGCGCACCGGCCGGGCCAACACCGGCCTGCTGGAAGGCATCAAGGTGGAGTACTACGGCAGCGAAGTGCCATTGAACCAGGTCGCGAATGTCGCGGTGGAGGATGCTCGCACGCTCGCCGTCACGCCCTGGGACAAGTCGGCGGTCAGCGCGGTCGAAAAAGCCATCTTGAAGTCGGATCTGGGCCTGACCCCGAACACCGCGGGGCAGGTGATCCGCCTGCCGCTGCCGCCGATGACCGAGGAGCGGCGCCGCGAGCTGACCAAGGTCGCGCGTCACGAGGCGGAAAATGCCCGTGTCGCGGTGCGCGCCGTGCGCCGGGACCTGATGAATGAACTGAAGGAGATGCTGAAGGATAAGCTGATCTCGGAGGACGACGATCGCCGTTCCCAGGACGAGATCCAGAAGCTGACCGACCGGCATGTGCACGAGATCGACGGTGTGCTCGCCGAAAAAGAGAAAGAACTGTTGCAGGTCTGAGATGCCGCCACCCTCAATTCAGCCGCCAGGCACAGGGCCGGTGCCGCGCCATGTCGCCGTGATCATGGACGGCAACGGGCGCTGGGCGCTGCAGCGCTCGCTGCCGCGCGCCGCGGGTCACCGCGCCGGCGCGCGCACGGTGCGCTCCACGATCGAGTATTCGGTGCGACGCGGCATCGGGGCGCTCACGCTGTTCGCGTTCTCCAGCGAGAACTGGCAGCGGCCGGCGGAGGAAGTCGGCCTGCTGATGCAGCTGTTCCTGGAATCGCTCGACCGCGAGATCGCGGAGCTCGACACCAATGGCGTGCGGTTGCGTTTCATCGGCGACCGGACGCGCCTGGCGCCGGCACTGCTCGATCGAATGACTTCCGCGGAGGCGCGCACCCACAGCCACCGTCGGCTCGACCTCGTCGTCGCCGTCGCCTATGGCGGCCGCTGGGACCTGATCCAGGCAGCGCGGCGGCTCGCCGGCAAGGCGCAGGCCGGGACACTCGACCCGCGCAAGCTGGACGAGGCGGCATTTGCCGGGAGCCTCGCGACCGCGGGTCGCGAGCCGCCCGATCTCTTCATCCGCACCGGCGGCGAGCGGCGCATCAGCAATTTCCTGCTGTGGGACCTGGCCTACACCGAACTCTGGTTCACCGACACGCTGTGGCCTGACTTCGACGAATCGATTTACGAGAGCGCGATAGCGGACTTCGCCGGACGCCAGCGCCGCTTTGGACGCACCTCGGACCAGCTGGAAGCCCGCTGATGCTCGGTCAGCGCATCATCACGGCGGTCGGGCTGGTGGCGGTGCTCGCGGTCGTGCTGCTGTTGCTGCCGCCCCCGTACGCGGTGGCGGCGTTCGCGGGGATGATCCTGGCCGGCGCCTGGGAATGGGCGGCGTTCGCCGGGCTCGAGTCGCCACTCGCGCGCATCGCCTATGCAGGCTGCTGCGCGCTTGCGATGGCCGCGCTCTGGCTCGCGAGCCAGGGCCTCGCGGATTTCGTGCTGGTCCTCGCGATCGTGCTGCTCGGCTGGATTCCATTGTTCGGCTGGACCGTGCTGGCGCCCGGCCGCGCAGTTCGAAGTCTCGCGGCGGTCGCGGGAATCTGGGTGCTCGCGCCAGCATGGCTCGCGCTGGCACGCCTCTACTTGCAGGAGGTGCATGGGCGCGAGCTGGCAGTCTTCGTGCTGCTGCTTGCCTGGGCCGCCGATATCGGTGCCTATTTCGCCGGCGCTTACTTCGGGCGTCTGCGCCTGGCGCCGCTCGTCAGTCCGAACAAGACCTGGGAGGGCGTATTGGGCGGCCTGTTCGCGGGACTGCTGGTGGCAACTGCCGGCATGGTCTGGTTCGCGCTGCCGCCGCTGGCGTTTCTTTCGCTCTGCATCGCGGCCGTGCTGGTGTCGGTGGTCGGTGACCTGGTGGAGAGCATGTTCAAGCGCCAGCGCGGCATGAAAGACAGCGGCAACCTGCTGCCCGGCCACGGCGGCGTGCTGGACCGCATCGACAGCCTGACACCCTCGGTGCCGCTGCTGGCGCTCGGTTTCTGCTGGCTGGGGCTCGTGACATGAAAGGGCTGGTGATCCTGGGTTCAACGGGTTCGGTGGGGGAGAACACCCTCGATGTCGCGGCGCGCCATCCCGGTCGCTTCCGTATCGTCGGCCTTGCGGCGCGTGCCAATGACGAGAGCCTATTTGCCCAATGCCTGCGCTACCAGCCGGACATTGCGGCGCTGCTCGATCGGGCTGCCGCCCTCAGGCTATCGAAACGGCTGGCGGCGGCGAATTCCAGCACCCGCGTCCTGGCGGGACCGGAGGCGCTGCTCACGGTGGCGGCGCTGCCGGAGGCCGAACTGGTGATGGCCGCCATCGTGGGCGCGGCCGGACTCGCGCCGACGCTCGCGGCGGCGGCCGCCGGCAAGCAGCTGTTGCTCGCCAACAAGGAAGCGCTGGTGCTGGCCGGGAAACTGCTGATCGACACGGCGCGCGGCGCGGGCTGCCGGATTCTTCCGATCGACAGCGAGCACAATGCGGTATTCCAATGCCTGCCACCGGGCCGGGCGCGTGGCGGGCCGCCGCCCGGCGTCACCCGCATCCTGCTGACCGCCTCGGGTGGCCCGTTCCTGAACATGCCGCGCGAGAAATTTTCGTCGGTCACGCCCGAACAGGCCATCGCGCACCCGAACTGGCGCATGGGCCGCAAGATATCCGTGGATTCCGCGACGCTCATGAACAAGGGCCTGGAGCTGATCGAAGCCTGCCATCTGTTCGGGGTAGGCCCGGATCGCGTCAGCATCGTCATTCACCCGCAGAGCATCGTGCATTCCATGGTCGAGTTCGACGACGGCTCGGTGCTCGCCCAGCTCAGTCATCCCGACATGCGTGTGCCGATCGCGCATGCGCTCGGCTGGCCGGACCGGATCGGATCCGGTGTACAATCGCTGGACCTCGTGCAGGTTGCTCAATTGTCATTCGAAGCTCCTGATTTAAAAAGATTTCCCTGCCTCGGATTGGCGGTCGCAGCGGCCCGGGCAGGTGGCACGGCGCCGGCAGTCATCAATGCCGCCAACGAGATTGCCGTGGCGGCATTTCTGGAACGGCGTCTGAACTTTGGCGACATCGCGGCGGTCATTGATAGCGTGTTGCAGCAGCATCATGTGAAGCCGGTTCGCAGCCTCGAGGACGCACTGACCGCTGATGCCTGGGCACGCGACCGGGCGGGCGCAGCGCTGTCGACGCGCATGCTGGCTGGCGCATGAGCTCCCGCTTGTCCGCCGATCGCGCCGCCGGAACTTACGCGCTCGCTCACAACGTCCCGGCCGCGTGTAGCGCGCGATCACCGGAGTCCCGCACGGTGCGCGTGAGGAGGCGGGGTGTTCGCGAGCAAACTCGTAAGTTCCGGCGGAGTTTGCGAGCGAGCAACCCCGCCGGTTCGCGCGCGCACCAGGTGGACGGAGGTGCCGCATGAGCCTAGGCCTCACGACCCTGCTGGCGTTCGTCATCGCGATCGGTGTGCTGGTCTCGGTGCACGAGTTCGGCCACTACTGGGTCGCGCGGCGGCTCGGATTCAAGGTGCTGCGCTTCTCGCTCGGTTTCGGCAAGCCGCTGCTGCGGCGCATCGGCGGCGAACCGGACCGCGTCGAGTATGTGCTGGCGGCCATTCCGCTCGGGGGCTATGTGCGCCTGCTCGACGAGCGCGAGGGGCCGGTGGCGCCCGGCGAGGAACACCGGGCATTCAATCGCCGGCCGCCGTTGCAGCGCATCCTGGTGCTGCTGGCCGGTCCCGGCGCGAATTTCCTGTTTGCGATCGCCGCCTACTGGCTGCTGTTCATGTACGGCATCCCGGGGCTGAAGCCGGTGGTCGGCGAAGTCGCGGCCGACTCATACGCGGCCGCCGCGGATCTCCGGCCTGACGATGAGCTGATCCGCGTCGCCGGACGCGCGACGCCGACGCGCCAGGCCGCGGTGCTCGGCATCCTGGAACAGGTGGTCGATCGCGGCCGTGTGCCGCTCGCGGTGCGCGGGCCGGACGGCCGGGAGCGCGAACTGGAAATCATCGTCCCGGACGATGAGCGGCGCACGCTGACCGAGCCCGGGATCCTGTTGCGCGGCCTTGGGCTGTCATTCTGGTTCCCTCAATATCCGGTGGTGGTCGGAGTGCTGACGAGCGGTGATCCGGCCGAGCGGGCCGGTCTTGCGGTCGGCGACCACATCATCGAAATCGAGGGACAGCCGGTTCCCGACTTTGGCGCATTCGTCGCGGCAATCCGCGCGCGCCCCGGGCTGAGCACGGAGCTGACCGCGATCCGCGGCGGCGCCCCGCTTTCGTTCACGCTGGTGCCGAAGACGGTCGAGGAAGAAGGCAGGACCATCGGCCAGATCGGGCTGGGCGTGGATACCAAGACGATGCCGGCATTCCCGGAGTCGATGCGGACCGTCGAGCGTCACGGCGTATTCGGCGCCATCGCGCCGGCGGTCCGGGAAACCTGGGACAAGAGCGCCCTGACGGTGCGATTCCTGTGGCACATGGTCACCGGCCGCGTCTCGACCAAGAACATCTCGGGCCCGATCAATATTGCGCAGTACGCCGGGCTGACGGCGACCGAGGGCTTCAATTACTATCTCGGGTTCCTGGCGCTGGTCTCGATTTCGCTTGCGGTGCTGAATCTGCTGCCGATACCGGTCCTGGATGGCGGCCAGATCGTGTATCAGCTGGTGGAAATGGCCAGGGGCGGCCCGCTGCCGATGGAAGCGCAGGTGCTGGGCCAGAGACTGGGTATCGCGATGCTGATTCTGCTGATGGGCTTCGCGTTCTACAACGACATCACGCGGCTCCTCGGTTGATCACGCAGGGAATCCACGCGCAAATGCTACGACGGCTCATCAGCGGCATCCTGCTTGCATACGCGCCCGCCGGCCTCGCAGAGGATGCGGCCGCCGATTTCGTCGTGGGCAACATCCGGGTCGAAGGACTGCAGCGGATCTCCGAGGGCACGGTCTACAACTACCTGCCCGTCAATATCGGCGACCGCCTCGACGAGCGGCGCCTGCAGGAAGCGATTCGCGCGCTGTTCGCGACCGGATTCTTCCGCGACATCGAATTGCGCCGCGACGGCGCGACACTGGTGGTCGCGGTGGACGAGCGCCCCTCGATCGAAAGCTTTGAAATCAGCGGCAACAAGGACATCAAGACCGAGGACCTGCAGAAATCGCTGCGCGCGGTCGGGCTCGCGACCGGCAAGACCTTCGACCGCTCGGTGCTGGAAGAAGTCCAGAGCTACATGACCGACCAGTACTTCAGCCGCGGCAAGTATGCGGTCCGCATCGATGCCGATGTGGAAGAGGTGCCGGGCAACAAGGTCAAGATCAAGATCGAGGTGAGCGAGGGCAAGCGCGCGCGGATCCGCCAGATCAATGTCGTCGGCAACGCGGCAATCGACGACGAGACGCTGCTCGAGGAATTTAAGCTGCGCACGCCGGGATGGCTGTCCTGGTACCGGCAGGATGACCGCTACTCGCGCGAGTCGCTGCAGGGCGATCTCGAGAAGCTACGCTCCTGGTACCAGGATCGCGGCTATGCCAACTTCGATATCGAATCCACCCAGGTCGCGATCGCGCCCGAAAAGGACGATATCTTCATCACGGTCAATGTCAGCGAGGGCGAAGTCTACAAGGTCGGCGAGGTCAAGGTTGCCGGAACCATGAAGGTGCCGGAAGCGGAATTGCGCCGGCTGCTGGTAGTCCGGCCGGGCCAGACCTATTCACGCAAGCTGATCACGCAGACCCAGGAATTCATTGCGTACCGGCTCGGCGTGGAGGGTTACGCATTCGCCAAGGTCGACCCGGTGCCGCAAGTGAACGAGGAAGAGAAGACGGTCGATCTGACCTTTTTCGTCGATCCGGGCAGCCGGGCCTACGTGCGCCGCATCAATTTCATCAATACCAGCGCGATCGATGACGAGGTGCTGCGTCGCGAGTTGCGCCAGCTCGAGGGCTCCTACCTGTCGAATGCACTGCTGGAACGCTCCAAGGAGCGGATCCAGCGCCTGCCGTACATCGAGAAGGTCGAGTTCGAGACCAAGCCGGTGCCTGGCACGCCCGACCTGGTCGACGTGGATTTCGACATCAAGGAAGGCCTGCCCGGGCAGTTCAGCGGCGGCATCGGCTATTCGGAGTCGCAGTCATTCCTGCTGAATGGCAGCTTCGTGCATTCGAATTTCATGGGATCCGGAGAGCGGCTGGCCGTCCAGCTGGTGTCCGGGCGGTTCTCGCAGTCCTACAGCATTTCGCACACGGATCCGTACACGACTTCGGACGGACTTGCGCGCACCATCGGCCTGCAGTACCGGGACATCACCCAGTTCGTCGCCGCGGCGTCGAATTTTTCGACCACGACGATATCGGCGTCGGCGGAGTTCAGCTATCCGATCAGCGAGTTCCAGGGCCTGCGCTTTGGCCTGGTCGCGCAGCAGTCGGACCTGATCGTCAACCCGCGCTCGAGCGCGCCCGAAGCCGTGAGCTGGGTTCGGGCCAATGGCAATCCCTACACCAGGATCATCGAGAGGGAAATCGACGACCCGAACACCGAAGACCCGCAGATCATCACGACCACGCTGTTCGGCACGAAATTCAATACCTTCGAATTGCTCGGCGGCTGGTTCTACGATTCGCGCAACCGCGCGATCTTCGCGGACCGCGGCAGCCGGCATTCGCTGTCGTTGTCGGTGACGGCGCCGGGCAGCGAGGTGGACTACTACGTCTTCAATTACGAAGGCCTGAAGCTGTTCCCGTTGTGGCGGCAGTGGGGGGTCGCGCTGGGCGCCGAGATCGGCTTTGGCGATGCGCTCGGCAAGGACACCAGCGCGCTGCCGCCCTATCGCCAGTTCTTCGGCGGCGGACCCGACACGGTGCGCGGCTTCGCCGAGAGCCGTCTCGGCCCAAAGGACGGCTTCGGGAATCCTTATGGCGGCAACTTGAAGGTATTCGGCCGCGCCGAGCTGCTGCTGCCGGTACCGCAGAAATGGCGCGCGAGCACGCGCATCAGCATGTTCTATGACATCGGAAACGTGTTCTCGCAGGGGGCCGGCGTCAAGTTTGTCGGCCGCGACGGCGCCACGCCGGTGGACTACGAGTTCGATTACAATGAGTTGAAGCAGTCGGCGGGCCTGGCAGTCCAGTGGCTCGCTCCGTTGGGAGTGTTCCGGTTCAGCTATGCCGTCCCGCTGAATGAATACCGCGGCGACGGCATCCGCTATGCGGATGAAATCGAGCGCTTCCAGTTTTCTATCGGATCCGCTTTCTGACGAGTCGAGACAAGATGAAACACATGATCAGGCATTCCATTTCATGCGCGCTGCTTTGCGGCATCGCGCTCGCGGCTGCGCCGGTTGCGGCCCAGGCTGAAATCAAGCTCGGCTATGTGAATACCGGGCGGCTGCTGGAGGAGTCGCCCCAGGCGCGCGCGGCCCAGCAGGCGCTCGAAGGCGAGTTCCTGCCGCGGCAGCGCGAACTGGCGGCCCAGCAGAAGACACTGCAGGAGAAAGCTGACAAGCTCAAGCGGGAAGCGGCCGTGATGTCCGAGGCCGACCGCACCAAGGCGGAGCGCGAGGTGCGCGAGGGCGAGATCAACCTGTCGCGGCGCTTCACCGAACTCCAGGAGGACGCGAATCTCCGCCGTAACGAGGAGTTCGGCAAGGTCCAGCGCGCGCTGCTGCAGGAAGTGCAGGTCTACGCCCGCGCCAACGGCTACCAGCTGGTCATCGGCGACGGGGTGCTGTTTGCTGCCGACACGGTGGACATCACACTGCAGGTGGTCGCCGCCATCAAGGCCAAGGCGCCCGCGCAGGCGGCCGCTCCAGCGCCGAAAAACTGAGCGGCTGGAGCAGCCGCCAGGGGGCGCCGCCATGGCGATCACGCTCGGCGAGCTTGCAGTGCGCTACGGACTGGAATTGTCCGGTGATCCGGAGCTCCCGGTGCAGGCGGTCGCATCGCTGTCGTTGGCCGCGCCCGGCACGCTCACATTCTGCAGCAGCGCGAAATTCCGCCGGCAGCTTGCGTCGACGCGCGCAACCGCCGTCGTGCTGGCGCGAGAGATGCTCGCCGACTGTCCGGTCGCGGCACTGGTCGGCCCGCATCCATATGCCGCCTTTGCGCGCATCGCGGAGGGCATGCATCCAAGACCGGCGGTGACCCCGGGCGCCGCTCCCGGTTCCAGCATTGCGCCGGGCGCAAGGGTGGCGGCAAGCGCCTGGATCGGCGCGAATGCCGTGATCGGGGCCGGCGCGGCGATCGGCGAACGCTGTTTCGTCGGCCCCAATTCCGTCATCGGCGATGGCGCGAGTCTCGGCGACGACTGCAGGCTCGAGGCTTCCGTCACGATATGCCGCGAGGTCTCGATCGGCCAGCGCTGCGTTTTCAAGCCGGGCGCGGTGATCGGCGGCGACGGATTCGGCTTTGCCCCGGCGCCGGACGGATTCGTCAAGGTGCCGCACCTCGGGTCCGTGCGCCTCGGCAATGACGTCGATGTGGGCGCGAATACCGCCATCGACCGCGGCACGATCGAGGACACGGTCATCGGCGATGGCGTGAAGCTGGACAACCTGGTGCAGGTCGGCCATAACTGCCAGATCGGAGCGCATACGATGATCGCCGGCTGCGTCGGCATCTCGGGCAGCACGATCATCGGGCGCCGCTGCATGATCGGCGGCGCGGTCGGCATCGTCGGGCACCTCGAAATCGGTGACGACGTGCTGGTGACGGGATTCTCGATGGTGACGCATTCGCTGCCTGGCCCCGGCACTTACTCATCCGGCATCCCGGCGATCCAGACCGCTGACTGGCGTCGTACCGTGGCGCGGCTGCGGCGGCTCGACGCCCTCGAGCGCCGGCCTGCCGGTCGCGAGCGGGCTGGCGGCGGCGCGGCCGAGGAGAAGGACGAATGACCGAAGGCTTTCCGATGGACATCAATGCGATCCTCAGGCAGCTGCCGCATCGCTACCCATTGCTGCTGGTGGACCGCGTCATCGAATGCGTGCCGGGCAAGAGCATCCACGCGATCAAGAATGTCACGATCAACGAGCCATTCTTTCCCGGACACTTTCCCCATCGGCCGGTGATGCCGGGCGTGATGATCCTGGAAGCGCTCGCCCAGGCGGCTGGAATCCTCGCATTCAAGACCGCGGGCGTGGTGCCGGACGAGGAAACCCGCTTCTACTTCGTCGGTATCGACGAGGCGCGATTCCGGCGCCCGGTCGAGCCGGGCGACCAGCTGATCCTGAAGGCGACGCTCGAGCGCGCGATCCGCGGCATCTGGAAATTCTCGACGGTCGCCGAAGTCGGCGGCGAGGAAGTCGCCTCGGCCACGATGATGGTTGCGCCCGAGGTCAGCTCGTGATCGACCCGCGGGCCGTCATCGCTCCGGACGCGGTGCTGGAGGACGGCGTGCAGGTCGGCGCCTTCGCCGTCATCGGCGCCGGGGTCCGCATCGGCGCGGGCAGCTGGATCGGACCGCATGCGGTCATCAACGGCGCGACCACGCTCGGGCGCGGCAACAGGATCTTTCAGTTCGCCTCGATCGGGGACGAGCCCCAGGACAAGAAGTACCGCGGCGAGCCGACGCGGCTCGAGGTCGGCGACCGCAATGTGTTCAGGGAATTCTGCTCGGTCAATCGCGGCACGGCCGGCGGGCGCGGTGTCACGAAGATCGGCGACGAGAATCTGTTCATGGCCTATTCGCATGTCGCGCACGACTGCATCGTCGGCAGCAATTGCGTGATGTCCAACTGCACCGCGCTGGCCGGACATGTGGAACTCGGCGACTGGGTCATCCTGTCCGGATACTCCGGCATCCACCAGTTCTGCAAGGTCGGCGCGCACTCGTTCCTGGCGAACAATGCGGCCGTCACGCGCGACGTGCCGCCTTATATCCTGGTTGCCGGCACGCCCGCGGAACCGAAGGGCGTCAACAGCGAGGGTCTCAAGCGGCGGGGCTTCAGCCAGCAACAGATCTCCAGTATCCGCAACGCCTACCGGCTGCTGTACCGCTCCGGGCTCAAGCTCGCCGCCGCGACCGAGCAGCTGCAGGCGCTCGCGACGGACCGGCCGGAGCTGCAGCCATTCGTGCAATTCCTGGCGGGCAGCGAACGCAGCATCATTCGCTGATGCCCGCGGCGAAAACGCTGACGATCGGTCTGGTTGCCGGCGAATCATCCGGCGACAATCTCGGTGCCGCGCTGATCCGCGCGCTGCGCGCCGCGGCGCCGGGGACGCGCTTCGTGGGTGTTGCCGGTCCTGCCATGCAAAGCGAGGGCTGCGAGGCCTGGGCGCCGGCGGATGAGCTTGCAGTCATGGGTCTGTTCGAGGTCCTGCATCACCTGCCGCGGCTCATGCGGTTGCGCCGGGACCTGCGTCGCCGCTTTCTCGAGCGGCGGCCCGATGTATTCGTCGGCATCGATGTCCCGGAATTCAATCTGGGCCTGGCGCGCGCGCTCCATGCGGCGGGCCTGCGGACGGTGCAATACGTGAGCCCGCAGGTATGGGCCTGGCGGCAAGGCAGGGCACGGCGCATGGCGCGGTTTCTCGACCTGGTGCTGTGCCTGCTGCCATTCGAGCCGCCGGTCTACGACCGGGCAGGCCTGCGCGCCGTTTTTGTCGGTCACCCGCTGGCGGACCAGTTGCCGCTCCTGCCCGATCGCGCGGCCGCGCGCGCGAGTCTTGGCCTGCCCGCCGACGCCCAGATCGTGGCAGTGCTGCCCGGAAGCCGCATGGGGGAAGTCAGGCGCCTGGCCCGCGACTTTGCCGCGGCGATCGACTGGCTGGCCGGGCGCCGCCCCGCGCTCCATTTTGTCGTGCCCATGGCGAATGCGCCGACCAGCGCATTGTTCGAGCAGGCGCTGGCAGGAATCTCGGCTCCCGCGAGGATCCAGGTCATCCAGGGCCAATCGTGCATGGCGCTGATGGCGGCCGACGCCGCACTGCTTGCCTCGGGAACCGCGACACTCGAGGCGCTCCTGTGCAAACGGCCGATGGTGGTCGCCTACCGGCTGGGCTGGATGACGGCTTTCGCCCTGCGCTCGCTGCGCTTGCTGAAGTCGCCGTATTTCGCGCAGCCAAATCTCCTGGCGGGCCGGCTGATCGTCCCGGAATTTGCCCAGCGCCAGGTGAGGCCTGAAAGCCTGGGCCGTGAAATCGAGCGCTGGCTGGATGAACCCGCCGCCGTCGCCTCGCTGCAGGACGAGTTCACGAACATTCATCACCGGCTGCGGGCCGGCGCCAGCGAGCGTTCGGCCGCGGCGATCATCGAGCTTGCGCGCCGGGGCGGCAGGTGAGTGCAGGCCACAGCACGCGGCTGTCCGGCCGCCCGGTCGCGGGGGTCGATGAGGCCGGCAGGGGACCCCTGGCGGGACCGGTCGTGGCAGCGGCCGTCATCCTCGACCCGGCACGGCCGCTGCCGGGACTGCGCGATTCCAAGGAATTGGCCGAGCCGCTGCGCCTGAAGCTCGCGGCCGAAATTCGAAGCCAGTCACTGGCCTGGGCGATCGGCTGGGCCGACGCCGGCGAAATCGACGTGCTCGATATCCTGCAGGCGAGCCTGCTGGCCATGCGCCGGGCCCTGCAGGGGCTTGCGGTGGTGCCCGGCCTCGCGCGGGTCGACGGCAACCGCTGTCCCTCGGTGTCGATGCTCGGCTTTCACTGCGAGGTCGAAGCGATCGTCGACGGCGACGCGCGCATCGCCGAAATCAGCGCCGCCTCGATCCTCGCCAAGACCAGCCGCGACGCCTGGATGACCCGGGTAGCGCTCGCCTACCCGAACTATGACTTCGAACGCCACAAGGGCTACCCGACGCCCGGTCATTTTCGCCTGCTGCTGCAGCATGGGCCCTGTCGCCTGCACCGCCGGAGCTTCGCCCCGGTAAGATCGTTCCATGCGCCGGGCTGAAACCAGCAACCAGATTCCGATGTTCGTACATCTGCGGCTCCATACCGAATATTCGCTGGTGGACGGGATCGTGCGCGTAGAGGCCCTGATGCAGGCGGTCGCGGAGTTCGGCATGCCGGCGGTCGCGCTCTCCGACCACGGCAACCTGTTCGCGATGGTGAAGTTCTACCGCGAAGCACAGCGGCGCGGGCTGAAGCCCGTCATCGGGGCCGATGTGTGGCTGCGCGAAGAGGGCGATCGCGCGGAGCCGGTGCGCCTGACGCTGTTCGCGCAGGGACTCGACGGTTATCGCAATCTCACGCGGCTGGTTTCGCGCAGTTACCTGGAAGGGCAGGAACGCGGCCGGCCACTGCTCGAACGAGCCTGGCTGAGCACCGGGACGACAGCGGGACTTATCGCGCTGTCCGGGGCGGGGGAAGGCGATATCGGGCGGGCGCTGGCGGCCGGTCGCGCTGAGGAGGCGCAACTGCTCCTGGCCGGATGGCTTGCGCTGTTCGGCGACCGTTACTACCTCGAGATCCAGCGCACCGGCCGGGCCGGCGAGGAGGAGCACATCGCCTCCGTGCTCGCACTGGTCGCGGAGCTGCCGGCACCGGTCGTCGCAACCAACGATGTGCGGTTCCTGACGCGCGAGGAATTCGAGGCGCACGAGGCCAGGGTCTGCATCCACGACGGCGCGCGGATCGACGATCCAAACCGCCCGCGCCGCTACACGCCGGAGCAGTACCTGAAGAGTCCCGCCGAAATGGCGGAATTGTTCGCCGATCTGCCGGAGGCGCTGGCGAACAGCGTCGAAATCGCAAGGCGCTGCTCGCTGGCGCTGACACTGGGGCGAAGTTTCCTGCCGGCATTCGAGGTGCCGGATGGAGCCACGGTGACGGAATACCTGCAGCGGCTCGCCGAGCAAGGACTGGCGGCGCGCCTCGCGGCGCAGGCTGCCGAGCCTGCGCTGGTGCTGCGCGCAGTCGAGGAAAGCCGCTACCGGCACCGGCTCGCGGAAGAATTGCGGGTGATCTCCGAGATGGGTTTCGAGGGGTATTTCCTGGTGGTCGCGGATTTCATCCGCTGGGCGCGCACGCAGGGGATTCCGGTGGGCCCGGGCCGCGGATCCGGCGCCGGCTCGCTGGTCGCCTGGTCGCTCGGGATCACGGACCTCGATCCGCTGCAGCACGGCCTGTTGTTCGAGCGGTTCCTGAATCCGGAACGGGTCTCGATGCCGGATTTCGACATCGATTTCTGCATGGCGCGCCGGGATGAGGTCATCGAATATGTCGCGGAGCGCTATGGGCGCGACCGGGTATCGCAGATCATCACCTTCGGGTCGATGGCGGCGCGTGCCGTCGTGCGCGATGTCGGGCGCGTGCTCGGACATCCCTACGGATTTGTCGACAGTGTCGCGAAGCTGATTCCCTTCGAGCTCGGCATCACGCTCGCCGATGCGCTCGAGAAGGAGCCGGAACTCGCGCGCCGCTACCGCGCCGAGGACGACGTCCGCGACCTGATCGATCTGGCGCAAAAGCTCGAGGGCCTGGTGCGCAATGCCGGCACGCATGCGGGCGGCGTCGTGATCGCGCCCTCGGTGCTGACCGATTTCAGCCCGCTCTACCGCGAGCAGGGGGCGGGCAGCGTGGTCACCCAGTTCGACAAGGACGACGTCGATCTGATCGGCCTGGTCAAGTTCGATTTCCTCGGCCTCAGGACGCTGACGATCATCGACTGGACGGTGAAGCTCGTGAATGCGGAGCGCGAGAAGGCGGGGGAGCCGCCGCTCGATATCAGCCGGCTGCCGCTGGACGATGCCGATACCTACCGGATGCTGAAGTCCTGCCGCACCACCGCCATATTCCAGCTCGAGTCGCGCGGCATGAAGGACCTGGTGCGCAAGCTGCAGCCGGACTGCTTCGACGAGATCGTTGCCCTGGTGGCGCTGTTCCGGCCGGGTCCATTGCAGTCCGGCATGGTGGACGACTTCATGGCGCGCAAGCACGGCCGCAGCGACATGCCGATCGATTACCTGCATCCGAGCCTGACCGAAATACTGAAGCCGACCTATGGCGTGATCCTGTACCAGGAACAGGTCATGCAGATCGCGCAGACGCTGGCGGGCTATACGCTGGGCGGCGCCGACCTGCTGCGGCGGGCGATGGGCAAGAAGAGCCCCGAGGAAATGGCCACCCAGCGTTCGGTGTTCATCGACGGGGCGATTGCGCGCGGCGTTGCGCCGCCGCGGGCCGCGCAGATATTCGAGCTGATCGAGAAATTCGCGGGCTACGGCTTCAACAAGTCGCATTCCGCGGCCTACGCGCTCTTGGCCTACCAGACCGCCTGGCTCAAGACCCATTACCCCGAGGCATTCATGGCGGCCGTGCTGTCGTCCGACATGGACCACACCGACAAGGTCGTTTCATTCATCGACGAATGCAATGGCATGGGGCTCGAAGTGCTGCCACCCGATGTCAATCACTCGATGTACCTGTTCACCGTGGCCGGGCCCGGTTCGATCCGCTACGGCCTCGGCGCGGTCAAGGGCGTCGGTGCGGGCGCCGTCGGTGCGATCGTCGAAGAACGCGGGCGCGGCGGCGCATTCCGCGATCTCGCCGATCTGTGCGGCCGGGTGGATCTGCGCCAGATCGGGCGCCGCACGCTCGAGGCCATGGTGAAGGCGGGCTGCTTCGACGGCTTCGGACCCAATCGCGCGACACTCGCCGGCATGCTGCCAGCCGCGATCCAGCTCGGAGAGCAGAGCACGCGCGCCGTGGCGGCGGGCCAGGACGACCTGTTCGGCGGGCTGGTCGAATCGGCCACCGACAATCTGCCGTCGCCGATCGAAGTCGCGCAGTTGCCGGAGTGGAGCGAGGCTCTGCGCCTGCAGGGCGAGCGCGACACGCTGGGGCTTTACCTGACCGGGCACCCGATCGCGGCCTACGAGCAGGAGCTGCGGCAACTGGTCGCGGCTCGAATCGCGGATCTGGGCGGTCCGCGGCCTGCCGCGGGCTCGACGTCTTGGGGCGGCGGCAGGAATGTAACAGTGGCGGGCCTGGTGCACGAAGTGCGCAGGCGCGGGTCGCGAATGACACTGGTGCTGGACGACCGCAGCGGGCGCATCGAGGTCAGCATGTTCGACGACGTCTACCAGCAGCACCGGCACGTCATCGCGCGCGACGCCATCCTGGTCATCGAGGGCCAGTTGCGCTTCGACGAGTTCATCGAGGACTGGCGAGTGAATGCGAAGAAGCTGACGCCGATTGAGGAACTGCGCGAACGCGAAGCGCGCCGCCTGATCATCCGCTGGCCGGGCGGGGACGGCGACATCCGCTTCATCCAGCGCCTCGAGGAGACGCTGCGCCCCTGCACCGGCGGGCGCTGCGGGGTCGCGGTGCACTACATGGGCTCGGGCGCGCGCGCCACGCTCGCGCTCGGGGACGAATGGTCGGTGCGGCCGACCCGCGAATTGCTGGAAGACCTGGGCCGGCTGGTGGGGCGCGACGGCGTGCGGATCATGTACGGTCCGCGCGGCGATTGACCCCAGGGAACCTCTGATTCATTCCCGCATGGGCGCGACCGTGTGCGATTTTCGTTCCTGGCAAGTAGCGAGGAGCGATGTGTATCGCGATACATGAGCGACGAGCGCCGCGGCCAGGGACGAAAATCGCCCGGTCCCTGCGGGTTACGTGCGTGCCTTGGTGCGACTGCGTTGCTCGCCTCGCCCATAGGCCACGCTATGGGGCCTCGGCTCGCGCCTTGTTGCACCAAGGCGCGCGCGTAACGCGCCTCATGCGGGAATGAATCAGAGGTTCCCTTATACTGCCGTTATGGCGCTGCAGTTCCTGGATTTCGAGCAACCGATCGCCGAACTGGAGGCGAAAATCGAGGAACTGCGATTCCTCGGCGACGACACCGAGCTCAACATAGCGGAGGAGATCGAGAAACTCCGCGCCAGCAGCCGGTCGCTGACGACCAGCATCTTCGGCAATCTGACGCCCTGGCAGATCACGCAGCTTGCGCGCCACCCGCAGCGGCCCTATGTGCTCGATTACGTTCCGCTCGTATTCACCGATTTCCAGGAACTGCACGGCGACCGCATGTACTCGGACGATCAGGCCATCGTCGCCGGGCCGGCACGCCTCGACGGCGCGCCGGTCATGCTGATCGGGCAGCAGAAGGGACGCGACACCAAGGAACGGGTGCGCCGCAATTACGGCATGCCGAAACCCGAGGGTTATCGCAAGGCGCTGCGCCTGATGAAAACGGCCGAGCGCTTCGGGCTGCCGCTGGTGACGCTGATCGATACGCCGGGCGCCTACCCGGGTGTCGGCTCGGAGCAGCGCAACCAGAGCGAGGCCATTGCGCGCAATCTGTTCGAGATGGCGGAGTTGCGCGTGCCGATCGTGAGTTGCGTGATCGGCGAAGGCGGTTCCGGCGGCGCGCTGGCAATCGGCGTGTGCGACCGGCTCCTGATGCTGCAGTACAGCGTCTATTCGGTCATCTCGCCGGAGGGCTGCGCCTCGATCCTGTGGAAGAGCGCGGACCGGCGTGAACTCGCAGCCGAGGCCATGGGCATCACGGCGGGCCGGCTGTCCCAGCTCAAGCTGATCGATGAGGTCATCCCCGAGCCGCTGGGCGGCGCCCATCGCGAACCGCTGGTGATGGCGGAATCGCTGCAGAATGCGCTCGCGCGCCAGCTCGCGAAGCTCACGGCACTGCCGGTCGAAGCGCTGCTCGAAGAGCGCCAGCGCCGCCTGCGCGGCTTCGGAGTATACGGCGGCGCCTGAAATGGCATTCAGTCCCCTGCGGCTGGCCGCCGCGCTGTCGGCGCTCGAACCTGGATGGCAGTCAGCAGGTTTTTGCGTGGCATTCAGCGGCGGGCTCGATTCGAGCGCATTGCTGCATGCGATGAGCGGCCTCTGTGACTCCAATGCAGGCCTCGGACTGCGCGCCGTGCATGTGGATCACGGACTCCAGACCGCGGCAGCGGCTTGGGCGGAGGCCTGCGCCGCATTCTGCCAGGCGCACAATTGCCCGCTCACGATTCTGCGACTGGGACTCGATCCGGCGCCCGGCGCAAGCGTGGAGGCCGAGGCGCGCGACGCCCGTTACGCCGCGCTTGCCGGCATTCTGAAAGCCGGCGAATGGCTCCTGACGGCGCATCACCGCGACGACCAGATGGAAACCGTGCTGATCCAGCTGCTGCGCGGCGCGGGCGTCTCCGGACTCGCCGCGATGCCCGCCCGCGCGCGACTCGGCGCCGGCTGGCACGGCAGGCCGCTGCTCGGCTTTGACCGGGCGGAACTCGCCGCCTATGCGGAGCAACAGGGCCTCTCATGGGTCGCGGACCCGAGCAACAGCGCGACGCGCTATGACCGCGGCTGGCTGCGCGCGAAGGTGCTGCCGCAGCTGCGCGCGCGCTGGCCGCAGGCGGCGGCGACGGTCGCGCGCAGCGCCAGCCATCTCGCGCAAGCGACACGCCTGCTGGCGGCGCTTGCGGAATCCGATGCGGCGGGACTCATCGACGATGGCAGGCTGTCCATCGCCGGCCTGCGCCTGCTGCCGCGGGAGCGGCAGGTAAACCTGCTGCGCTTCTGGATCCGCGCGCAGGGACTCGGCGCACCGTCGGCCGCGCGCTTCGAGAGCATCCTCGACGACCTGATCGAGGCGCGTGCGGATGCGGAGCCGGTGGTGCGCTGGGAGGCGGGCGAGCTGCGGCGCTACCGGGAACGGCTCTACGCGATGCATCCGCTGGAACAGCCACCGGCCGGAGACTTGCGCTTCGATCCGCAGGCGCCTCACGGCGTCGAGCTCGGATCCGGGCTGGGGCGCATCGCCCTCGCCAGCAGCGATCAAGGCGGGATCGATCCGGATCGGGCACGCGAGCTGGTCATCCGCTTCCGCGCAGGCGGGGAATCGCTGCGGCCGCATCCCGGGCGGCCGCGCAAGCGCCTCAAGAAACTGTGCCAGGAGGCGGGCATCGTGCCGTGGATGCGCGAGCGCCTGCCGCTGCTATGCGTGGGTACGCGGCTGCTTGCGGTCGGGGACCTGTGGATCGATGCCGATCAGGCGGTCGCGCCGGGCACGCCTGCGTTGAGGCCGGTCTGGTCCGGTCGGCCGCAACTTCGTTAGCGGGCTCGTGCTTACCAGCAGCGGCTGCTCGTCGGATTGGGCGTCCGCACGCCGAGTGAGTTCAGCGTGAGCGTCGTGCAGTCCTGATCGTCGGCCTGGATGTCGCCAGCCGCCGCGGTCGCCGTAATGGTGTAGCTGCTGCCGATGCCGGTGGGACCGGCCGCCACCGTCACCACGTAGTGCAGGTTATCCGAGTACCAGCTACCGCTCTGTTCGATCAGGCCGAGTTGCGACGCGTCGGTCGTGTAAGTGCCATTGGTGGCGAAGAATCGCTCGAGATTGCCGGCGACCCGCGTCAATGCGGTCTGGGCGTCCGAGCGATTGCCTTTGCGAACGCTCCTGATGTACGTCGGGTAGGCAACGGCGGCGATGATCCCGATGATCACCAGTGCGATCATCAGTTCAATCAGCGTGAAGCCGCGCGCTTCCTTGCGCGATCGCAGCGTCGCGCGTTTAACTGGCCTGCTTCCGGCAATCATCGGTCATTTGCTCCTTGCGAAACGCCCCGGGCCAGGCTGCGGCGGACGGGAGGGGCCCGGCCGCCGCAGCGCGGTCCATTACTGCGGTACCAGTTCCCGCCAGAATAGCCGCCCGGTGCTCCGGTCACCGGCAATCGTGGTGTTGGTCACCGTATGGTCGATATCGGGCGGCGCCGGCTGCCCTGCAGGCGGTGGCGGCTCTTCATCCTTCTTTTTCTTCTTCTTGTCGGCTTTCTTCTTCTTTTCCTCCTCCTTTACAGGATCCGCCACGTCTCCCTTCCAGCAGGAAGTGGTTCCCTTGACGATGCAAGCCTCGTATTCCGCGGCATAGGTCGCCTCGCCGTAGCAGGGACCGTCCCAGTGCCAGAAAATCGTGGACTCCCATTCCAGTCCCGCGGTCGCGTAGCCGAGCGTCGCGTGCACCGAGTTGCTGCCGGCCACATATTTCTTCTGGACCGGGTCAAGCACGTATCCGCCGCTGATATTGGACGCATCGAGGGCCTGCACCAGCAGCGCCCCGTTACGGTACTCGCCGAGAGTGCCTGGCTTGTTGCCCCTCACGCAGCCCGTTTTCGTGGGAATGAGGTCGCCGCTCAGGAGCGCGAAGACATCAAAGCTGATCTTGAAGCTGGTGAGCCGCTGCATGCCGGCTGCCTGTTCGGCGGCGCTCGGCATCGCCAGCTTGTAGCGCGGAAAAGTTTCTCCCGGAAGCATGGTGCCCGTCAGGAAGCGTTTCACCAGCGCGTGGTAGTCCTTGACATTGATGGATGCGCCATTGATCTCCAGCACTGCCCCGGGCGACATGGCGGTGTTGGCAACGGTCAGGATGAACGGTGTGGCCGGGGGCACGCCCTCTACGGCATTGGCATTGATTTCATAGAGCGGACTGCCCTTGCCATCCGGCAGCGAAAAATAGTCGATGGTGGTGCGATCCCACTTGTCGTCCCATTCGTGGACGTGGCCGTCCGTCGATCCGCCATTGAAGGGATAAATCAGGTGCGCGGTGTCCAGGTCGAAGTGTCCACCGTACAGCCCGGTGTCGGTCGGATCGACCACGACGGCCGGGTTGATGGAGGCCAGATGGTTGATGAGCGCCGCGTCGGAAGTTGCACCGATGACACCGATCACCGGCCGCGAGGCCAGTCCGAAATTCTGGTATTCGCCGATGACCCGATCCCGGGCGGTATCGGCGACGGTCCCGTCGCCGTCGCCATCCACGTTGTCCAGAACGTCGAGGGTGAAATCGCGGTTGATGTCGACGATCGTCCTGCTGGGCGCGCCGCCGGTAAGCGCGTCAAGCTGCAGATACCAGTTCTCGCCCGTTATGAGCGTCGGATTGACGCTCATCACATGAATCCGGCCGCTACGCAGCTGAATGTCCTGGATCACGCGTTCGCCCTTGTCCAGTGAGGTTCCAACAGACGGCTCCAGCGGCATTTTCCAGCCGCGGCGCACTGACCAGTTGACCGGGTTGGTGCTCGCAGTGCGGGTCAAGTATCCGGTGCCCGCGTGCGTCACCTCATACAGCAGCTGCGAGACCAGCGTGTTCGCGTCAATCGGCAGTTCCGCGCTTGGCCAGTTGTTGTCCCACAATCCGTAGACCGCCTGCTGCGACAAGTCGGCGGCATCGCTCGTCCCGAGCAGGCGCCCGGTGGCGACGTACACCATGTAGCCGCTCTGTGGATGTCGTCCGACCTCAAGTGCGGTGGTGATGGGCTGGCGGACCGTGCCGGAGATCGGCGTCTGGAACAGCGGCTTTCCGGCGTTGGCCACCTGCCAGGTGGCTGCGCTCGCGCCGCTGAGATCGAATTCCCAGACGTTGCCATTGAGGTCGCCGGCGTAGGCGCTGTCCACCTTGAAGTCGCCATTCGTGTCGATCAGCGCGGGGCTGCTGAGCCCGTTGCCGGCGGCGTCCGTCACCACGATCTCGCTGATGACGGCACCGGTCTTGATATTCAGCAGCAACAGCGAAGCCTTGCCGGTGGCGCTCAGGTAGCCGTTGCCGACGGCCGCCGCCCAGTTGCCATCGTTGAGCCGCACGATCGACGGCCGGCTGTAGCCATAACCGAGATTGACCGCGCCCGCGCTGCCGGCATGAAACTCCCAGAGGATCTTGCCCGCGGCGGCGGCATCCGAAGCAGCCGCGGGATTGGTGAGATCAAGCGCGAAATAGCCCTTGCCGCCGGCGCCCAGTCCGCCGACGAGCACGGTGTGCCAGGCGCCGTCATAGCGCGCATCGCCCGCGGTGAGCGGGCCATCGACGAAGTAGTCATGCGTATAGCTGAGACTCGTCAGGTCCGCCAGCTTCGCGATCAGAGTTGACGGGACGTAGGCGAACACTTCATTGCCGGTGCTCGCATCCAATACATGCAGCATGCCATCATTGGCGCCGACTGCGACCCGTCCCGGGCGGCTGATGTTGGCGGACGCGTAAGCGAGATAATTGTCGAAGGTGTAGCCGGCAGTCGGCTTGCCGATGTAAACCGGGTTCGAGTGGATGATGTCGCCGAGCACGCTGGCGCGCGCCCGGTAAGTTACGCCTTCGCTGGCGCGGTTGCCGCGCAGGTAATGCAGCGTGGGTGGGGATCCGAGGCTGGCCTTCTGTGCCGCGGTGAGCGAGCCCCACTCGAACGGGATGCCGAGGCCCGCGCCATTCGTCGTTGCGATCTGACGCCCGCTGTTCCAATCCTGGGCGTCGAGCTGGACCGAGGCCCGCCAGATGGGAGCGATGACCTCGACGTGGCCCTGGGTGCCGACCGGCAGGGCCAGAATGTCGCCCTTGTTGGTGCTGAAATCGAACCATGGCGTGTAGGCGACGCCGTCGCCACGCACGAAGTTCTGGAAGTTCAATGCCGGTGGCGCGATATAGCCGTACGGCTGTTTCTTCGGAACAAATATGGCGGCCGCGATCGCCAGGCCGGCGGCGCCTGCAATGGTGAGCGCCAGAATCTTCGATTTGCTGGTCATGAATTTACCCGCCTGTTTCCGTATTTGATCCGGATACCTATTCCATGGTTGCGAAAATCGTCTGCACCACGCGCGCGCTGGAACGCTGCGACTCGCCGAGTCCGCTGACGCGGTACAGGTAACGTATGTTGGAAGCGGCGCTCGCGCCGACCGCCAGCGAACCGCCGATGGCCGGCGACGGGCCGATATACTGGACGATGTATTCCTTCGGATTCGTCTCCGCGTCCTCGACTTCGGTCGCGATCGCGGACCAGTCGAGCGAGTCGACGACGAGTTCGGTGTCGACATACAGGCCGTCATCGGGATCGGCGCTGAAGTCGATCGTCGGAGCGCCGTTGAAGTCCGTCAGGATCCGGATCTCGCCGCGCAGCGTGGAATCCTCCGCGACCTGCAGCGCTTCGACCTCGTTCTGGGTATTCGTCGCCATCAGCAGTTCCATGATCGAGGAGCGCGTGGCCGCCACGACCATCAGTGTCATCAGCAGCAGCATGATCAGGCTGACGATCAGAGCCGCGCCACGCTGAGTCGAATGCATGCTTCTCATGTCGGCTCCCGTCTGTCCCCGTTTCATCTTCAGGTCGGATTCCTGAGCGCCACGGTCAGCGAATACTCGCGTCGCACCTGCCCGTCGCCGACCGGCGCCTGCATCGCGTTGTCGAAGAAGTAATTCTGCTCACCGTAGGCGGCGTTGATCGCGTCCGACCGCACCAGCAGGTGGACGTACAGGGTGACCACCCGAGTCATGTCGAGGCCGGCGGTACCCGGCGCCAGGATGCGGTTGGCCACGCCGTCATTGTTGGTGTCCTCGCCGAAATACACCTGCATCTGCTCGACGCCGGCGGCGATGGTCTGCCCGTTGCACTGAAATGCGTCGTCGACGACCGCATAGGTATTGACGGCGACACCGCCGGCCGCCGCAGTGTAGGTGCAGTCCCGGGCCGCCTCGTAGCGGAGCGTGAGCGTGTCGCCACCATCGGCGGCAAGGCCGTCGACCGCGATGACCACGTCGGGGAGCGCACCCAGCAGCCAGTCGCTGTTCCGATAGCCCGCCATGCGCAGGTCGCGCGCCAGCGTGTCGATCGCGAATCGCCCGGAGTCGTTCAGTCCTGCAACCACATTCTGGCTGCGCCCGGCGCTGCTCGACGCGCTGAACACGGTGATGGTTCCGACCAGCAGCACACCGGTCATCACCAGCGCGACCATCAGTTCGATCAGCGAAAGCCCGCGCTGGCAGCGAATGCAGCTGAATCCGTTCATTGCGGGAGCTCCGCGGAGATGGTGAGCAGCTCGGCGCCGGCTTCAGCGCTGTAAGGATCGAGCCACCGGACATTGATCGTGACCAGCGTCGTGTCGCCGATGTCGACGGTCTCGATGGAACCGGTGCCGCTCGGCAGGTAGGCATTGAGGCTGGTCCGCCACTGGGCGAGGTCGAACTGTCCCAGCTGCGCCGTGTCGCAGTCCGCCGCCACGCCGAGACACACCGGAGCCGCGGGTGCCGCGTCATCCACCCCGATGTCGTAGTCGCCGTTGTTGGCCCCGACGATGTTGGCGCGCATGCGATCGACGATGTCGTATGCCATCAGCACTGCCTGCGCACGCAGCGAGCTGCCCTGCGTATTCTGCATCGCCGCGACCTGCATCACGGCGAGGCCCAGCAGTCCGATCGCCAGTATCACCAGCGACACCAGCACCTCGATCAGGGTAAATCCCCGCGACTGAATGGCATGGCTCATCGGATGCAATTTCCACAGCCGCGCTTTCATGGGCACACCAGCGCGCTGCCGTCGTGCGCCACCTGGTCCGATACCCGGGTCCCGCCCGAGGCCTCGACGATGACGGCGCGGGTCCTGGCGCGACCATTGGGATCGCACAGCGTCAGGGTGCCGCTGTGGTTCAGCGCCGTCGTTCCGGCGCTGCCGGTCGGGCGGAATGACACGAAGTCATCGACCGTGCCGAGCGGTCGCAACGTGAAGTTGGCGGACAACGCCGGATAGACCTGAACGATCTGATCGCCGGTATCGACAGTAGCGGGAGCGGCGGGTGTCGCCAGATTGACAAACACGATCCATCCGTCCTCCCAGTCCACGCCGGCGTCGCCGCAAGTCAGGCCGTCGTCGCTCTTGCATACCGTTACATAGCGGACCGTCTTGATCGACTCGCTGCGTGCCAGCCGGACGCTGGTGAGCAGGTCGTTGACCGACGAGTTGGCGCGCTGGTTGGCGATGGCCGCCTGAAAACCGGGAGCGCCGATCACCAGCACGACCACGACCACGGCCAGTACCACCATGACTTCGATCAACGTAAATCCGCTTGAGCTCGACATCCCCAGGTTTCTCCGTCGGGCCAGCGAGTTGGCTGGCAGGTCGTGGGCGCATCATTGCCGCAACCGAGCACGCAAAAGCGTGACCTGCATCACGCAGGACCGCTGCTTCCGACGAACGGGCCGTACCGCCGGACGAGCGGTATGCTGCCGGCGATCCGCACTCGCAGCCACCGGAACGGGGCGACTCCAGATGGCGGCTGGCGATTTCGTGAGCGCCACGACCAGCAACAGTTCGGGGAGCGTGAAGCCGGTCTGCAACATGTTCATGGCTCGCACTCTGGGGGCGCGGAAACCCGCCGGACGCGGGCCGACGGACGCCGCAGCTCAATCGATGAATGGCAGGAATCGGCCGCGTGTCAGCCTGTTGGCCGCATCCAGTCGCGATGCGGCTCAGATATTCGCTGGCGGTGCGCGCAGGCTTCCACTAGACTGAAATCCCGTCGTGATCGGGCCATGGGCCGGCGCTTGCCGGTTCCGGGTGGGCTGGCCCGGTGTTCTTTCGCGAACGGCGGGGATTATCGATGACGCGATTCGTGTTCGTGACCGGCGGCGTGGTGTCCTCGCTCGGCAAGGGCATCGCTGCAGCATCGCTCGGCGCGATCCTCGAGGCGCGCGGGCTCAAGATCAGCATGGTCAAGCTCGATCCCTACATCAATGTGGATCCGGGCACGATGAGCCCGTTTCAGCATGGCGAGGTGTTCGTCACGGAGGACGGAACCGAGACCGACCTGGACCTCGGGCACTACGAGCGCTTCGTGCGCACCACGACCGGCCGCAACAGCAATTTCACGACCGGGCGCATCTACGAGCGCGTGATCGCGCGCGAGCGCCGCGGCGACTACCTGGGCGCCACCGTTCAGGTCATCCCGCACATCACGGACGAGATCCGCCGCAGCGTGATGCTGGGCGCGGGCGACGCCGATGTCTGCATGGTGGAGATCGGCGGCACCGTAGGCGACATCGAATCGCTGCCATTCCTCGAGGCGATCCGGCAGATGGGCGTCGAACTCGGCCGCAGCAACTGCGTCTACATCCACCTGACACTGGTGCCGGTCGTCGGCGGCTCCGGCGAGATCAAGACCAAGCCGACGCAGCATTCGGTCAAGGAACTGCGTGGCATCGGCATCCAGCCCGACGTGCTGCTGTGCCGCTGCCGCGATCCGCTGCCGGACGAGCAACGCCGCAAGATCGCGCTGTTCACGAATGTCGAGGAGCGCGCGGTCATTTCCGCCGTGGATGCCGATGACATCTACCGGATCCCGCTCTTGCTGCACGAGCAGGCGCTGGACGACATCGTCTGCGCCAAGCTGCGCCTCGACGCGCCGCCGGCCGAGCTGCGCGAATGGCAGCAGGTTGTCGCGGCGCGCCATGCCACCGAGGACAGCGTCAACATCGCGATGGTCGGCAAGTACGTGCAGATCCGCGATTCCTACATTTCGCTGAATGAGGCGCTGCAGCACGCCGGTCTGAAGACCCGCACCAGGGTCAAGGTCCATTACATCGAGTCGACCGACATCGAGAACGGCGGATCGGCCTGCCTGGCGGGCATGGATGCGATCCTGGTGCCCGGCGGATTTGGCGAGCGCGGCATCGAGGGAAAGATCCTGGCCGTGCGTCATGCGCGCGAGCATGGCATCCCGTACCTCGGCATCTGCCTCGGCATGCAGGTGGCGGTGATCGAGTTCGCGCGCCACGAGCTGGGTCTTGCGGAGGCGAATTCGACCGAGTTCCTGCGCTCGGCGGCGGATCCGGTGATCGCGCTGATCACCGAGTGGCGCGATCGCAGCGGCGAGACGCTGAAGCGCGACGACAACTCGGAGCTCGGCGGCACCATGCGGCTCGGCGCGCAGGAATCGCGCATCCGGCCGGGAACACTGGCACGCGCGATGTACGGCCGCGACTCGATCCACGAGCGGCACCGCCATCGCTACGAATTCAACAACAATTATCTCGAGCGCATGCAGAAGGCCGGGTTCGGATTTTCCGCGTTTTCCGAAGACGGGCTGGTCGAGATCGTCGAGCTGCCGTCGCATCCCTGGTTCCTCGCGGTCCAGTTCCATCCCGAGTTCACCTCGAACCCGCGTGACGGGCACCCGCTGTTCTCCGGCTTCGTGCGCGCTGCGCGCGCGCACGCAGCCGGGTCCTTGCCCAGGGCGGTCAGCGCGTGAAGCTCGCCGGCGCCAAGATCGGAGCGGGACAGCCGCTGTTCCTGATCGCCGGGCCCTGCGTCGTCGAGGACGCCGCGCTGACGCTCGATGTCGCCGGGCAGCTCAAGGAAATCACCGCCGGGCTCGGGATTCCGTTCGTATTCAAGGCCTCCTACGACAAGGCCAACAGGTCATCGCGGGCTTCCTATCGCGGGCCCGGAATCGAGGAAGGACTGCGCGTGCTGGCCGAGGTCCGGCGCCAGCATCGCGTGCCGGTGCTGACGGACGTGCATGAGGACACGCCGCTCGCTGAGGTCGCCGCCGTCGTCGACGTGCTGCAGACGCCGGCATTCCTGTGCCGGCAGACCAATTTCGTCGTCGCAGTCTGTTCCCAGGGCAAGCCGGTGAATATCAAGAAAGGCCAGTTCCTGAGTCCCTGGGAGATGGCCAATGTCGTCGAGAAGGCGCGCTCGACCGGCAATGCGGAAATCATGGTCTGCGAGCGTGGATTCAGCTTCGGCTACAACAACCTGGTCTCCGACATGCGCGCGCTGGCCGTGATGCGGAGTTTCGGCGCCCCGGTAGTGTTCGATGCCACGCATTCCGTGCAGCTTCCCGGCGGCAAGGGAAACGCCTCCGGGGGCCAGCGCGAATTCGTGCCGGTACTGGCTCGCGCTGCGGTCGCCGCCGGTGTCGCAGGCATTTTCATGGAGACCCACCCCGACCCGGAACGCGCGCTTTCGGACGGTCCGAATGCCTGGCCACTCAATCGCATGCGCGAGTTGCTTGAGACTCTGGTTGAAATCGACAGGGCGGCGAAATCGCGGCCATTCGCAGAGGATTCCGGCTGATGCGCATCGTCGACATCCGCGGCCGCGAGATCATTGATTCCCGCGGCAATCCGACGGTCGAGGCCGATGTGGAACTGGAAGACGGCACGCTCGGGCGGGCCGCGGTTCCCTCCGGCGCCTCGACCGGCACGCGCGAGGCCGTGGAGCTGCGCGACGGCGATCCGCTCCGGTTCCTCGGCAAGGGCGTGCTGAATGCCGTCCGCCATGTGAATCAGGAGCTGCGCGAGGGCCTGGTCGGACGCGAGGCGGAGGACCAGGCCGGCATCGACCGGCGCATGCTGGAACTCGACGGCACCGACAACAAGTCGCGCCTCGGCGCCAACGCCATGCTCGCGGTCTCGCTGGCGTCGGCGCAAGCCGCCGCGCGGTCGCAGAAGCTGCCGCTCTATCGCTATTTGGGCGGCGACGACGCAGTCGTGATGCCGGTGCCGATGATGAACATCATCAATGGCGGCGTGCACGCCAACAACAGCCTGGATATCCAGGAATTCATGATGGTGCCTGCCGGACTTCCGAGCTTCTCCGAGGCGCTGCGCTGCGGCGTCGAGGTGTTCCAGCGTCTGCGGCAGCTGCTGCACGAACGGGATCTCTCCACGGCGGTGGGCGATGAAGGCGGCTTCGCGCCGAACCTGGCGTCGAACGAGGCGGCGCTTGGACTGATACTCGAGGCCATCGATGCCGCGGGTTACCGGGCCGGGCAGGACGTGTGGCTCGGGCTCGATGTCGCGAGCAGCGAATTCTGCCGCGATGGCGTCTATCTGCTGGAATCCGAAGGCCGGCGATTCACGGCCGCGCAATTCACCGAGTACCTGGCTGCCCTCAGCGCGCGTTATCCGATCGCGACGATCGAGGACGGCATGGCCGAATCCGACTGGGAGGGCTGGGCCGGGCTCACCAGGCGTCTCGGCGGCAAGATCCAGCTGGTCGGCGACGACCTGTTCGCGACCAACACAGAAATCCTGTCGCGCGGCATCGCGGAGGACGTGGCGAACGCGATCCTGATCAAGCCAAACCAGATCGGCACCCTGACCGAGACGCTGTCGGCGATCGAAATGGCGGCAAGGGCGGGCTACGCGGCGGTCATTTCGCACCGGTCCGGTGAAACCGAGGACACGACGATTGCCGATATTGCGGTCGGCACGACGGCGACGCAGATCAAGACCGGCTCGCTGTCGCGGTCCGAACGCGTGGCGAAGTACAACCAGCTGCTCCGGATCGAGCGGGAGCTCGGCGCGCGCGCGCGCTACGCCGGTCGCGAAGCCTTTCCCGTCAGGCCGAGCTGATCCGTGCTAGTCTTTTGAACCCATGAAAGTGCTACTTGCCGGCCTGGTCGCGGTACTCGCACTGCTGCAGTACCGGCTATGGCTGTCGGACGAGGGCATGCGCGAGGTGTGGTATCTCGGGGCGGCGGTGGATTCCCAGCGCGCGGAAAACACGATCCTTGCGGAGCGCAACGCGCAGTTGAAGGCCGAGGTCGCGGATCTCAAGCAGGGATTGACGGCGCTCGAGGAACGGGCTCGGCATGATCTCGGAATGATCACAGTGACCGAGACCTTCTACCAGGTCGTGGACTCGCCGTACCGGGCACCCGCTGACCGTGAGCAGGAGCCACGCACGATCCAGGCCGCCACGACGCCCTGATTCCCCGGTGCCCGAACGCATCTGGTTCGTGATACCCGCTGCCGGCGCCTCGACGCGATTCGGCGGCAGCGTGCCCAAACCGTATCTCCGCATATCGGGACGCAGTCTGCTCGAACATGCCTTGCGGGCATTGCGGCGCTGCCCCGGGCTCGCCGGCGGTGTCGTCGTGACGGCGCGCGGTGACCGGCGCTGGCCGCGCCTGCCGGCCGCCGCGAGGCGCGGCGTCCTGACGACGAGCGGCGGCGAAACCCGCGCGCGCTCCGTGCTTCTGGGACTTCAATCGCTGTCTGGCGCGGCGCCGGACGACTGGGTCCTGGTGCACGATGCGGCGCGGCCCTGCCTGCCGACCGCGGACCTCGAGGCGCTGATCAGGAGCTGCCGCCGCGACGAGGTGGGCGGCTTGCTCGCGCTGCCGATCGCCGAAACCGTCAAGCTGGCGGACTCCGACGGCCGCAGCGGGCGCAGCGTTCCCCGCGATGGGCTGTGGCGCGCGCAGACACCGCAGATGTTCAGGCATGGTGCGCTGCTGCGGGCCCTGGCCAGGGCGCTGGAAGAAGGCATCGACCCGAGCGACGAGGCGGTTGCCATCGAAAGACTGGGACTGCGCCCGCGGCTGGTGGAGGGTTCGCCGCTCAATATCAAGGTCACGCGACCGACGGATCTTGCGCTCGCGCGCGCCGCGCTCGGCCTGCTGAAGGAGACATCGTGAGAATCGGCAGCGGACATGACCTGCACCGCTTCGGGCCCGGCGATCACGTGATGCTGGGCGGCGTTCGAATCGCACACGCTCGCGGGCTGATTGCTCATTCCGACGGTGACGTGGTGCTGCATGCGCTGATGGACGCGCTCCTCGGTGCGGCGGGCGCGGGCGACATCGGCCAGCATTTCCCGGACCACGATGCGCGCTGGAAAGGCGCCGACAGCCGCGTCCTGCTGCGCGAGGTCGGCAGGATGATCGCATCGCGCGGACTTGAGATCGCGAATTGCGATGTCACGCTGGTTGCCGAGGCCCCGCGCATTGCGGCCCACCGCGAGGCGATGTGCGCCAATATCGCGGCGGACCTGGAACTCGGACGCGACCGCGTCAATGTCAAGGCGACTACCGCCGAGGGACTCGGCGCGCTCGGCCGCGGGGAGGGCGTCGCGGCCCATGCCGTGGTGCTGCTGCTGGCAGGGGATCGTGCCTGAGAACGGCCGGCTTAGGACCTGGCGCCAGTCCGCTCTCGAGCCCCCCTGTGCGCACGGCGGTCCGCCGGCCGCGGGCACGATCCGGACCGATCCGGAGGATTTCCTGGTGGAGGAACGCCTCGGCTTCGGGCCGGATGGCGGCCCTGGGCATTTCCTGCTGCTGGTCGAGAAGCGCGATGCCAATACGCTGTTCGTCGCGCGATCCCTTGCGCGACTCGTGGCGGTGTCGCCGGCCGAGATCGGATTTGCGGGGCTCAAGGACCGGCGCGCGGTCGCGCGCCAGTGGTTTTCGATGCCCGCGCGCAGGGATCATTCGCCGCCCGAGCGCCACGTGGGCGAGGGATTCCGCGTGCTTGAGGTGCATCCGCACTCGCGCAAGCTGCGGCGTGGCGCGCTGGCTGCCAATCGCTTCCGGCTGCGGGTGCGCGAGCTCCGCGGCGATCTCGATGCGCTCTGCGCGCGCCTCGAAACGATCTCAGGCCTGGGCGTACCGAATTATTTCGGCCCGCAGCGATTCGGGCGCGGCGGGGCCAATCTGGAGCGGGTCGGCGACTGGATCGAATCGGGCAGGCTTCCGCGCGAGCGCGCGGCAAGGGGCTTCCTGCTGTCGGCCGCACGCTCGCTGGCATTCAACGCGGTTCTCGGCCGGCGCGTCGCCGACGGCAGCTGGAATCGCCTGCTGCCGGGCGAAATCGCGAGCCTCGCCGGCAGCTCTTCGGTATTCCGCATTGCCGAGCTCGACGAGGAACTCGTTCGCCGCTGCCACGAGGGCGATATTCATCCCAGCGGCCCGATGTGCGGGGCGGGCGACATGCAGCCCGCGGATGAGTGCGCATCCGTGGAACAGCAGGTACTGGAGACGCTGGCGCCATTGCCCGAGCGGCTGGCAGCAGTCGCGGCCGGCGAACGGCGCGCGCTCGTGCTGCGGCCCGCGGCAATGGCCTGGAGCGCAGGCGGGCAGGAACTCGAAATCGGTTTCGAACTGCGGCGCGGCGCATTCGCGACCAGCCTGCTGCGCGAGGCCGTGGCGGCGGTCATGCCGGTGGCGGAAGCCGATTGAGCCTCTCAGGGGTCGAGCAGAACGTACAGCGCGCCGGTGCCGCCGTCCGGCCTGCGCGCAGAACAGAATGCGGAGACGGCTTCATGCTGGCGCAGCCAGCGGTTGACGGCGGCTTTCAGCACCGGTCCGCGATCGCCGGAGCCACGCCCCTTTCCGTGCACGATACGCACACAGCGCTGGCCGTGGCGGCTCGCTTCGGCCAGAAATCCAAGCATCGCCAGTCGCGCTTCGGCCCGGTTCATGCCGTGCAGGTCGAGTTCGTCGCGACGCGCATACAGGCCGCCGCGCAGGCGCCGCATGACCGCCTCCGGGACGCCCTTGCGCCGGTAGACGAGGTCTTCGCCGGTCTCGACTTCAAGTTCCGCGGCGTCGAGATCGAGCGATTCCGCGAGCACGCGCGCTTCATCCGCGCGGCGGAGCCGGGCACGGGGCGCCAGTTTCGCCCGCTGCGGCGCCGGGCGCGATTGCCGCAGCGGCCGCACATCGCGCACGGCGGCGCGGAACAGATCCTTTTCGTCGTCATCATTCATGCGAAAGACCCTGCGCGGCCGGCGGGCCCGGCGCCGTCATGCAGTATAGTGCGGCCCGGTCGCCGGTCACGTGAAGGGGATGGACAGGCGCAGCCGTGAAAATTCTGCTCTCGAATGACGATGGCTACCGTGCCGAAGGCCTGCGCTGCCTGAAAGAGGCGCTCGCGGATGTCGCACCGCTGACGCTGGTCGCCCCCGACCGCAATCGCAGCGGGGCCAGCCACTCGCTGACGCTGGACGCGCCATTGCAGGTCCAGCAGGCCGAGCAGGATACCTGGTATGTCATCAATGGCACGCCGACCGACTGCGTGCATCTGGCCATCACCGGCCTGTTCGACCACGAATTCGACATGGTCGTCTCCGGCGTGAATGACGGCGCCAATCTGGGCGACGACGTGCTGTATTCCGGAACGGTGGCGGCCGCGATCGAGGGCCGCTTCCTGGGCCTGCCGACCATCGCCATGTCGCTGGTGCCCGCGAGCGGCAGTTGCACGAATTTCGGCACCGCGGCACGCATCGCGCGCGAACTCGTGCTGCGCCTGCTCGCAAAACCCCTGCATCGATCCATGATCCTGAATGTCAACGTGCCGGATCTGCCATACGAGCGACTGCGCGGCTTCGAAGTGACCCGCCTCGGCAACCGGCATCGCGCGGAGCCGGCGGTCAGGAGCCGCGATCCGCGCGGCCGCCAGATCTACTGGGTCGGAGCCGCGGGATCGAGCCAGGATGCCGGGCCGGGAACGGATTTTCATGCCGTCGCCAGCGGCTTTGTCTCGGTGACGCCGCTGCAGGTAGACCTGACGCGCCACGCCGCGCTCGACCTCCTGCGCGACTGGCTGCGGGAACCGGTCTCATGAGCGTCGAACGCGAGGAGCCGACGCGCAGCGGAATCGGAATGACTTCGGCGCGCACCCGCGAGCGCCTGATCCAGCGGCTTGCGGAGCAGGGGATCCGCGATCCGCGCGTGCTGGACCGCATCCGCAACGTGCCGCGTCACCTGTTCGTGGACGAAGCGCTTGCAAGCCGCGCCTACGAGGACACGGCATTGCCGATCGGCTACGGCCAGACCATTTCCCAGCCCTATGTGGTGGCGCGGATGACCGAAGCGGTGACGATCGGCGGCGTGCCGGAGAAGGTGCTGGAGATCGGCACCGGCTGTGGCTACCAGACCGCCGTGCTGGCGCCGCTGGTCGGGCGTCTCTACAGCATCGAACGCATCGAAGGATTGCTGGACCGCGCAAGGGACAGTCTGAAATTGCTCGGTATCCGCAATGTCCGGTTGAAGCACGGGGACGGCAACGAAGGCTGGCCGTCGCAGGCGCCATTCGACGGCATTCTGCTGACCGCCGCACCGCATGCGGTGCCGCAGAAACTGCTCGACCAGCTCGGTGAAGGCGGGCGCCTGGTCGCGCCGGTCGGGCCGGAAGGGCGGCAGGAACTGTTGCGCCTGACGCGTCGTGGCGACCAGATCCTGCGCGAGCGGCTGGGATTCGTCAGCTTTGTGCCATTGCTGGGCGGCCTTGCCTGAAGTGGCGGGAAGACACAGGGCCGTGGGCCCGGCGCTCGCGCGTTCCTGCCTGCTGGCGGCGGCCCTTGCGCTCGCGGCCTGCGCCGGCGGCGGGCGCAAGCCGACGATCCCGGACCACCATGTCGTGCGCGCCGGAGAGACGCTCTATTCCATTTCGATGCGATACGGGCTCGACTATTATGATGTCGCGCGCTGGAATCGCATCGGACGCAGTTACCGGATCTACCCGGGCCAGCGAATCAGGCTGAGTCCGCCGCCCGGAATTCTGCCGAGACCGGCGCCGGGGGCGCCGCCGCCCGCGCCGCGCGCCTCGCCGGACGATCCGGCGCACCGGCCGCCGCGCTGGCACTGGCCAGTGCAGGGAGGCAGGGTGATCGGGACCGTTACCCAGCCTTCCGGCGGTCTGGGGCTGCGGATCGACGGCGAGCTGAATCAACCGGTGTTCGCAGCAGCAGATGGCAAGGTTGTCTATACCGGCAGCGGGCTGCGCGGCTACGGACAACTGATCATCATCACCCACGAGCGCGGCTGGCTCACGGCTTACGGTCACAATGCGCTGCTGCAGGTCCAGGAAGGCGACACTGTGCGCGCGGGCCAGCAGATAGCGGCCATGGGCTTCGCGCCGGGCCAGCAGCCGATGCTGTATTTCGAAATCCGTCTCGACGGGCGGCCGCTCGATCCGCTGGGGCAGCTGCCGTCGCGCTGACACCCGCCGCTAGACGATGAGCGCGGCAGCATGCTGTCCTGCGCCCCGCTGCCGAGTTATGCATGGATCACATGGCAGCCCTGGCGCCCGGCGCCCATCCGCCCCTGCCGTCGCCCGGCACCACCAGGATGCCGTTCGTCCTGAGGCGCTGGCCTGGCTGACCTGGTTCGGCAATAGTTCGGCTCTCGGATCGGTGAGTTGGAGGATGACATGGGCAAGTGGATACGCAGGATCGCGGTCGGCTTCTTGGCGCTGGTCGGCATCGCGCTGGCCGTACTCGCGATCGCGATCAGTCGCGACGCTCCCTGCGGTCCCGCGCCGGCGATCGCCACAGGCGTTGCAACCATAAAAGCCGTGACCCGACGCTGCTACGGTCCGCCCGACGTTCTCGCGATCGAAGGTGTCGAGAAGCCCGTTCCCGCCGACAACCAGATGCTGGTCCGGGTCCGCGCCGCCGGCATCAATCCAGTCGAATGGCATACCGTGCGGGGAACGCCGTACATCATGCGCCTCGGAGAGGGTTTCGGCGCACCCACGAACCCGCGCCTCGGCGTGGACTTCGCCGGGGAAGTCGTCGCCGTCGGCAAGAACGTCACGAAATTCCAGCCGGGCGACGAGATCTTCGGCGGCAAGTTCGGCTCGCTTGCCGAGTACGTCGCCGTCAACGAAGCCGGGTCCATCGCCCGCAAGCCGGCGAACATCACGTTCGAACAGGCGGCCGGCGTCTATATCGCCGGCCTCACGGCGCTGCAGACGCTGCGCGACCGCGCGGGCCTGAAACCCGGACAGAAGGTCCTGATCAATGGCGCTTCCGGCGGCGTCGGCACCTTCGCCGTGCAGATCGCCAAGGCGCTCGGCGCGGAAGTGACGGGCGTCTGCAGCACGCGCAACGTGGAACTGGTCCGCTCGCTCGGCGCCGACCAGGTCATCGACTACACGCAGGACGATTTCACCCGGACCGAGGAGCGCTACGACGTCGTCATGGACAACGTGGTCAATCGCCCGATCCTGGAAATCCGCCGTATCCTCAAGCCGCATGGAAAGTACCTTGTCATCGGCGGCGGCGGGCCGGATGCAAACCCGTGGATCGGCGCATTGGTCGCGCCGGTCAAGGCCTACTTCATCTCCTGGTTCGTGGACCAGGACATGGCGTTCTTCCTGTCGCACGCGAGCACGGATGATGTCGTCACGCTCGGCCGGCTGATGGAGGAGGGCAAGGTGACGCCCGTCATCGATCGCAGCTACCCGATGACCGAAGTGGTGGAGGCCATGCGCTACCTCGAAACTGGCCGCGCCCGCGGCAAGGTCGTCGTCAGCTTCGACTAGATGGAGAGCGCCGGACCGGGCGCGCGATGCACGGACCCAGTCAGTCACTCACGGCCTGGGAAGTCGAGGTACACGGCCGGCGACCCAGCCTGCGCTCGATCCGCTGGGGCAGCCGCCGTCGCGCTGACACCCGCCGCTAGACGATGAGCGCGGCGGCAACTTCCCGTGATTCGGCGAGCAGCAGATTGAAGGTGCGGCAGGCCGCGCCGGTGTCCATCACCTCGAGGCCGATGCCGTGCGCCGCGAATGCGGCAAACAATTCCGGCGGCGGCATGCAGTGCTGCGCCCCGGTGCCGAGTATCACGATCTTCGGAAAATATTCGAGCAGTTGCCCGAAATCGCCGATTGCGAGTCGTTCGACTGGCGGCGGCTTCCAATCCGGGATCAACGCGTCGCGCGTCGCGATCAGGCTCGAGTGAAACACGCGCGCGCGCATGCGGATCTCGCCATTTCCATAGGCGGTGATCGCATTCGGGACATTTCCATCTTCTCGGCTGATCTGCATCGGCGTGCCCGGTCAAATATGGCCAATGCCGGTGTTGCGCACCGTTATCATGACCGGTGATGAAGCCTAATGCCGGAGAGCGTGGACCGCCACCCGTGATCAGGCGGCGGCCGCCAGGCGCGGTCGATGCCCTGCCGGTGTCGCTGAATGCGGTACTGCGGCGCGTCTACGCTGCGCGCGGCGTCGGCCACGCCGACGCGCTGAATCTTGAGCTCCGGCAGCTGCTGCCAGTATCGACCCTCGATGGCATTGGCCCCGCCACCGAGTTGCTGGTGGATCATCTGCTGCGCGGATCGCGGATCCTGGTGGTGGGCGATTTCGATGCCGACGGCGCCACCAGCACGGCGCTCGTGCTGCGGCAATTGCGGCGCCTCGGCGCAGCCCACGCCGGTTTTCGCGTGCCGGACCGCATGCGTCACGGCTATGGACTGAGTCCCGTGCTGGTCGCGGAGCTCGCCGATGAGCGGGCGGATCTCCTGATCACGGTGGACAATGGCGTCGCCGCATTCGCCGGCATCGAGGCAGCACGGGCTCTCGGCATGCAGGTGCTGGTCACCGATCACCACCTGCCGGGGCCGGCGCTGCCCGCCTGCGCGGCAATGCTGAACCCGAATATCGCGGGTGCGCGCTTCGGCAGCCGCGCGCTGGCCGGTGTCGGCGTCGCTTTCTACCTGATGGCGTCCGTGACCAGGGAGCTGGAGCAGCGGCGCGGCCTGAAACTGCCGGCCGCCGCCGATCTCCTGGATCTGGTCGCGCTCGGCACGGTCGCAGACCTCGTGCCGCTCGACCGCAATAACCGCATCCTGGTCCTCGAAGGCCTGAAGCGCCTGCGCGCGCGCGCGGCCGCGCCCGGGCTGATGGCGCTTGCGCAGGTCGCCGGCTGCCGTCTGGAAGAGCTGGTGGCGCGTCATCTGGGCCACCAGATCGCGCCGCGGCTGAACGCAGCAGGCCGCATCGACGACATGGCGGTCGGAATTCGCTGCCTGCTGACCGAGGACTGGGGCGAGGCGCTCGCATATGCGCAGCAACTCGACCGGCTGAATCGCGAGCGCCGCGAAATGGAATTGCGGATGCGGGACGAGGCCACCACCGCCCTCCGCCGGCTGCGGCTGCAGGAGGGCAGCCTTCCGGCCGGTGTTGCGCTCTACGACCGCGGCTGGCATGCGGGCATCGTCGGGCTGGTGGCGAACCGCATGAAGGATCGCGTGCATCGACCGGTCGTGGCATTCGCGCCCGCAGGCAATGGCGAACTGCGCGGTTCCGCGCGATCGGTCGCGGGCGTGCATGTGCGCGATGTGCTCGAGGCGATCGACGTGCGCCATCCGGGCCTGATCGAGCGCTTCGGCGGGCACGCGATGGCCGCCGGACTGAGCCTGCGCGCAGACCGGCTGCAGCAGTTCACGGAGGCCTTCGGCGCCGAAGTGGCCCGGCATCTGAGCAGCGAGCAGATGCTGGGCGTGCTGGAGACCGACGGCGAGCTCGCTCCCGGCGAGCTCTCGCTCGAGACTGCGCGCGCGCTCGAGGCGGGCGGACCCTGGGGTCAGGCCTTTCCGGAGCCGCTGTTCGACGGTGAATTCCTCGTGGTCGAGTCGCGCGTGCTCGCTGATCGCCATCTGAAACTCTGGCTGCGGCCGCACCCGGCTTCGCTTCCCGTCGAAGCCATCGCATTCGGGCATTTCGACGCGGACGGCTCGCTGCGTCCGCCCGCGGGCGCGCGCGTCCGGCTTGCATACCGTTTGCAGTCGACGAGCTATGGCGGTACGGCGCGGGCCGAAATGCTGGCGGAATACCTGCAATCCTGCGATTGACCGTCTGTTAAGATCTGGCCCGCATGGAAACCGCAACGACACGCCGGTCCATCGGCGACCTCCAGCAGCGCCTGCAGGCGCTGAGGGGGTACCTTTGAGTACGATCGCAAGCGCGAACGGCTCGAGGAACTCGATCGCGAACTGGGCGATGCTGCGATCTGGAACAACCCGGAGCGGGCACAGGAATTCGGTCGTGAGCGCGCCAGGCTCGCGTCTACGATCGGCGAACTCGACCAGATCGGACGGGGACTGACCGAGACCGGCGAGCTCCTGGATCTGGTCGAAGGCGAGCAGGACGAGGCGGGATTTGCGTTGGTTGATCGCGACACACGCGCATTCGAGCGGCGTGTCAGGCAACTCGAGCTGATGCGGATGTTTCCCGGCGAGATGGACGCGCGCGGAGCATTTCTCGATATCCAGGCCGGGGCGGGCGGCACCGAGGCGCAGGACTGGGCGCAGATGCTGCTGCGCATGTACCTGCGCTGGGCGGATGCGCGCGGATTCCATCCCGAGGTGATCGATCAGAGTCCCGGCGAAGTCGCCGGCATCAAGAGCGCCTCGATTGAGATTGACGGACCCTACGCCTATGGCTGGTTGCGCACGGAAACCGGTGTGCATCGGCTGGTGCGGAAATCGCCATTCGACTCCGGCAACCGGCGTCATACCTCGTTTGCATCCGTATTCGTGTCGCCGGTAATCGATGACGAGATCAATATCGAGGTCAACCCGGCCGACATCGAGATGGATACCTACCGCGCAAGCGGCGCGGGCGGCCAGCATGTCAACAAGACGGATTCCGCGGTGCGCCTGCGCCACCTGCCGAGCGGCATCGTCGTCGCCTGCCAGATGGAGCGCAGCCAGCACAAGAATCGCGCGACCGCGATGAAGATGCTGAAGGCGAAGCTGTACGAGCTCGAAGTCAACAAGCGCAACGCCGCGGCGCGCGTGCTCGAGGACCAGAAGACCGACGTGGGCTGGGGACACCAGATCCGGTCATATGTGCTCGACCAGTCGCGGATTAAGGACCTGCGCACCGGTCACGAAACCGGCAATACAACGGCGATGCTGGACGGCGACCTCGACCCATTCATGGAAGCGAGCCTCAAGCAGGGGCTGTAGGATCTCCCGGTGGCGATTGAAGACATGCATGCAGAATCCGACGACAACGCGCTGATCGCGGAACGGCGCGCAAAACTCGCGCGCCTGCGCGAGTCAGGCAGCGCATTCCCGAACGACTTCCGGCGCGACGCGCTGGCTCGCGACCTGCACGCGACCTACGGCGACCGCAGTGACGAGTGGCTGGCCTCGAATCCAGTGCGCGTGCGCGTGGCTGGCCGGATGATGTTCAAGCGGGTCATGGGCAAGGCCTCGTTCGCGCAGCTGCAGGACGGCAGCGACCCGATCCAGCTCTATCTCCAGGCGCAGGCGCTCGGACCCTCATACGAGGAGTTCAAGGGCTGGGACGTCGGGGACATACTCGGTGCCCAGGGTCTGCTGATGCGGACCCGTGCGGGCGAGCTTTCCGTCCGCGTCGAATCGGTGCGGCTGCTGGTCAAGTCGCTACGCCCGCTGCCGGAGAAATGGCACGGGCTCGCCGATACCGAAACGCGCTACCGCCAGCGCTATGTGGACCTGATCGTCAGCGAAAGCGCGCGGCGCACATTCAGGACCAGGACGCAGATCGTGCGCTTCCTGCGCAATTTCCTGGATGCTCTCGATTACCTCGAGGTCGAAACGCCGATAATGCAGCCGCTACCGGGTGGCGCGATCGCGCGCCCGTTCATGACGCATCACAACGCATTGGGCCAGGACATGTACCTGCGCGTCGCGCCGGAGCTTTACCTGAAGCGGCTGGTGGTCGGCGGATTCGAGCGCGTTTACGAGATCAATCGCAATTTCCGCAATGAAGGCCTGTCCACCCAGCACAACCCCGAGTTCACGATGCTGGAGCTGTACCAGGCCTATGCGGATTGCGAGGACTTCATCGGCCTGGTCGAGCGCATGGTACAGGGCCTGGTCGACGCGGTAGCAGGGACGCGCGACATCCTCTATCAGGGCAGACGGCTGAATTTCGGCACGCCATTCGCCCGGCTTTCGGTCGAGCAGGCGATCCTCGCCGCCGATCCGGGTCTCGACCATGCGCGACTGCGCGATCCGGTCTACCTGCGCGAGCTCTGCGCAAAGCACGACATCGCACCCGGCAAGGACGACGGCGCCGGCAAGCTGCAGATCGAGCTGTTCGGCAAGACCTGTGAACAGCGCCTGGAGCAGCCCACATTCGTGCATTCATATCCGGCCGAAGTATCGCCACTGGCGCGCCGGCGGGATTCCGACCCGTTCGTGACCGATCGATTCGAGTTCTACGTGGACGGCCGCGAACTCGCCAACGGGTTTTCGGAGCTGAATGACCCGGAGGACCAGGCCGAGCGCTTCCGCGCGCAGGCGGCGCGCAAACAGGCGGGAGACCAGGAGGCGATGTTCTACGATTCCGACTACATCCGCGCGCTCGAGTACGGCATGCCGCCGGCGGCAGGTCTGGGCGTCGGAGTCGACCGGCTGGTGATGCTGCTGACGGACTCGCCGAGCATCCGGGACGTGCTACTGTTCCCGCAGCTCCGGCGACATCAGGAATAGGAACAGCCGCATAGCGCGCCGCTCGAAAGCCGGCCGCTGATCCGGGCGCTACTCTTCCACGGTCGTTGCGGCGGGCGCCGGGATCGAGTAGGGCAGATCCGCCGGCACCAGCTCGCAGCCGCCGCTCTGTGCTCCCAGCAGTTCGCTGCAGTAACGCAGGTCCGTGACCGCGAGCAGTTCCACGCCGCCGGGACCAGCGCAGCTCGTGACGACCTGCGCGGCCTGGGCTGCGCCGCTGTAGAGCGCCTGCCCGGGCTGAAACGACGCACCGGCCGGCCCGATGAAACGCAGCATCCGGCGCTTGATGCGGCCCAGATGCTGGGTGCGCGCGATGATTTCCTGGCCGACATAGCAGCCCTTCGTGAAACTGACCGCCGACATCAAATCCAGATTCAGCATCTGCGGCGTCCAGGTGGCCGCGGTCTCCGGGTACACGGTCGCTTCACCGGCCTCGATACTGGCGCGATCCCAGTCGTCGGCTGATGCCGTGACGCAGTCCTGCAGCATCAGTTCCAGTGACGCAGGCGGAGCTGCCAGCAGCAGCCGCCGCGCGCCCGCGACCATCAGTGTGAGGCCCGCGGCTGCGGCCTGTGCCGGTGACCAGGAGCCGGCCGGCAACTGGCCGATCAGGCCGGCGACCGCGAAGACCCGACTTCGATCCTCGATCGCGACATCGGCGCGCAGGACATACTTCCTGAGGCGCTCGATCATCTGCGCCACGAGCGATTGGCGAACGAGCAGCAGGACGCTGTCAGCACGCAAGGCAAGACGCAGAATTTCGAGTACCCGGCCTTCGCGACTGCAAGTGGCGGCCAGCAGGCCCGGGTGACGTTCGAAGCCGAGCAGGTCATTCGTCAGCTGTCCCTGCAGGAAGCTGCGGGCATCGCGTCCGGAAACCGCGACGATCGACATTGATGGCAGCAGCGCGCAACTTGGCTTCGGCATCGCCACTATCGTAGCGCAGCGCAACTCGTCGAATGCGCGGCAAATGGGCTTGGGCTGCCCGATCGCGGTCTGGCAGAATGGCGCGTGATGCAATCGCCCCTGCCCGTGCCGCCAGCCGCCGTATCGAAATCCAAAGGTGTCTGAGTTGTCGAGCCACGACCGGCCGCTGTCCCCGCACCTGCAGGTCCACCGGCTGGTATTCACGATGCTGCTGTCGGGGCTGCACCGCATTTCCGGTCTGGCGCTGTCCGCCGCAAGCCTGCTGCTGGTCGCGTGGCTGGTCGCGGCCGCGTGTGGCCCGGACGCCTACGCGACGGCAATGCGCTGGCTGTCCGGCCTGCCCGCCCGGCTGGTGCTGGCCGCGGCACTGGGCGCATTCTGGTATCACCTGTTCAACGGGCTCCGGCACATGGCATGGGATGCGGGCTTCGGTTTCGGCAAGGCGGCGTCGCTAAGAAGTGGCTGGGCCATCGTCGCGCTCACCGCCGTGGCGTTCATGTTGACGCTGGCGCAGGCCTGGCGCTATTTCGGGGCCTGGCCATGAATGCAGCTGCACCGTCCGGCACGCCGACGCCGCGGCCCGATCCGCATGCGCGACGTCACTGGCGCAACCAGCGCCTGAGCGCGATCGCCCTGCTGCCGCTCGGTATCTGGTTCCTTTACATGCTGCTGACGCTGCCGGCGCTCGACTACGCGGCCGTGACTTTCTGGATCTCCGAGCCGCTGCAGGCGCTGCTGCTGCTGCTGTTCTCATGGTGCGCCCTGTGGCATTCTGCACTGGGCGTGCAGGTGGTGATCGAGGATTACGTCGCTGGCCGCCTGTATGCACCGACGGCGCTACTGCTGCAGCTGATGCACTGGGCGGCGGCGATCGCCGCCGGCTGGTCGATCTGGGTGCTGGCCGCAGGCGGCACATGAAGCCCTACGAACTGACCGATCATCAGTTCGACGTCATCGTGGTCGGCGCCGGCGGCGCAGGATTGCGCGCGACCATGGGGCTCGCCGAAGCGGGGCTTTCCACCGCATGCATCACCAAGGTCTTCCCGACCCGCAGCCACACGGTGGCGGCGCAGGGCGGAATCAGCGCCGCACTCGGCAACATGGGAGAGGACGACTGGCGCTTCCACTACTACGACACGATCAAGGGTTCCGACTGGCTGGGCGACCAGGATGCGATCGAGTTCATGTGCAAGGAAGCGCCCGCGGCCGTCATCGAACTCGAACACTTCGGGCTGCCATTCTCGCGCACCGAGGACGGGCGGATCTATCAGCGGCCCTTCGGCGGCATGACCACGAATTACGGCAAGGGCATCGCGCAGCGCACCTGCGCCGCCGCGGACCGGACCGGTCACGCGATGCTGCACACGCTCTACCAGCAGTGCCTGCGGCATCAGGCCGGGTTTTTCATCGAATTCTTCGCGATCGACCTGCTGATGGAGCAGGGCGAATGCCGCGGTGTTATCGCGCTGGACATGGCGAGCGGGACGCTGCACCGGTTCCTGGCGCAGGCGACGATACTCGCAACCGGCGGATACGGCCGCAGCTATTTTTCCTGCACATCGGCGCACACCTGCACCGGCGACGGCGGCGGCATGGTGCTGCGCGCGGGGCTGCCGCTGCAGGACATGGAATTCGTCCAGTTTCATCCCACCGGCATCTACGGGGCCGGCTGCCTGATCACCGAGGGGGTGCGCGGGGAGGGCGGCATACTCAGGAATTCCGAGGGCGAGCGCTTCATGGAGCGCTATGCGCCGAATGCCAGGGACCTCGCCTCGCGCGACGTGGTCAGCCGTGCGATGACGATCGAAATTCGCGAAGGGCGCGGCGTCGGTCCAGCGCGCGACCATCTGTTCCTGCACCTCGAGCACCTTGGCGCCGACGTGATCGAGAAGCATCTGCCGGGCATCGCCGAGACCGCGCTGATCTTCGCTGGCGTGGATGTGGCGCGCGCGCCGATACCGGTTGTGCCCACCGTTCACTACAATATGGGTGGCATTCCCTGCAATATTCACGGCGAAGTGCTCACCGCGATTGATGGCGATCCGGAAGCGGTCGTGCCGGGGCTGATGGCGATCGGCGAGGCCGCCTGCGTCTCGGTGCACGGCGCCAATCGCCTCGGCTCGAATTCGCTGCTGGACCTGGTCGTGTTCGGACGCGCCGCGGCAGCGCGTTGCGCCAGCCGGCTGCGCCCGGGCGCGGTGCGCGGCATGGCTGCCGCGCGGGCGGCCGATGCGGCCATTGCGCGCCTGGACCGCATCCTGCACGCGAATGGCGGCCGGTCCACGGCCTCGTTGCGTGACGAAATGCAGCGCGGGATGCAGCAGGACGCCGCCGTGTTCCGCACCGGCGAGAGCCTCGCAGAGGGCTGCGCGCGCCTCGCGGAGACCTTCGGCGCGTTTTCCGATCTGCGCATCCAGGACCGGTCGATGGTGTTCAACACCGACCTGGTCGAGGCACTGGAACTCGACAATCTGCTGCGCCAGGCGGTGGCGACCATCAACTCGGCGCGCAACCGCACCGAGAGCCGCGGTGCGCACGCGCGCGAGGATCATCCCGATCGCGACGATGCCAACTGGCTGAAGCATACGCTTGCCTGGGTCGCGGACGACGGCGCAGTGCGCTTCGATTATCGGCCGGTGCATCTGCATACGCTGAGCGGCGACGTGGATGCGATACCACCGCGCGCCAGGACTTACTAGGAGCACGCCGGATGACGCAGTTCCGCCTGCCTGCAAAGTCCCGTTACTCGGACCGGCCCGGACGCCACTTCCCGGCGCCGCCGGAGGCAACGCGGGTCCGCCGGTTCCGCATCTATCGCTTCGATCCCGACTCCGGACAACAGCCGCGCGTCGACACCTATGACGTCGACCTCGACCGCTGCGGGCCGATGGTTCTGGATGCGCTGATCAAGATCAAGGACGAGATCGACTCGACGCTCACATTCCGGCGCTCCTGCCGCGAAGGAATCTGCGGCTCCTGCGCCATGAATATCGACGGCCTCAACAAACTGGCATGCATCTGGCCGATCGAGTCGAAGCGCGCCGAATGCCGGGTCTTTCCCCTTCCACACCTGCCGGTGATCAAGGACCTGGTGCCGGACCTTTCGCAGTTCTACGAGCAGTACGCATCGATAAGACCGTGGTTGCAGACGCGCGAGCCGGCGCCTGCGGCACGCGAACGAACTCAGGCGCCGGCCGATCAGGAACTCGTCGACCGGCCCTCGGCCTGCATTCTCTGCGCCTGTTGCTCTACCAGTTGCCCGAGTTACTGGTGGAACAGCGAGCGCTATCTGGGTCCCGCCGCACTGCTCGCTGCCTACCGCTGGATCGTGGACACGCGCGACCAGGCCAAAAGCGAGCGACTCGACCAACTGGAGGATTCGTTCCGTCTCTACCGCTGCCATACGATCATGAATTGCGTCGAGGCCTGCCCCAAGGATCTCAATCCCGCGCGCGCAATCGCCGCCATCAAGCGCGAAATCGCCGGTCGCGACGGCTGAGGCCGGCGTAATGGAAGTCACCCAGGGATTCCTGCGCTGGCGCTGCCGCCGTGGCATGCGGGAACTCGACATATTGCTGGGCCGCTGGCTCGACCGCGGCTGGACCACGGCCGACTCCGGTAGGCGCACGGCGTTTCTGCGCCTGCTCGACGAGCCGGACCCGCAGCTGGCCGACTGGCTGCTGCATGGCCAGCGTCCGGACGATCCTGCGCTCGCGGGTCTGCTCGATGACATCGTTTCCCGTCGAAATTGAACCGCGCCCGGAGCCGCGCCTGGCGGCGGCGGCACTGCTCCTGCACGCGGCAGCCGCGGCATTGCCCTGGGCCGCGCGCTGTCCGGGCTGGCTGGCGGCGCTGTTGTCGCTCTGCGCCGCTGCCGCACTGGCGGCGACGGTCGGCAGGCTGGCAGGTCATCATTGTCGCTTGCAGGGTCTAGCCTGGCGGGAGGATGGCTGGCGCGTGCGGCTGTCCGCCGACACAGGTGAATGGGCGGCCCGGGTGGGTCCGGGCACTAGGGTCCATGCGGATCTGATTGCGCTCGATCTGCGGAGCACTCGGGGACGGCTGGGCTGGCTCCTGACGCGTGAAGCCCTCGATCCGGGCCAATTCCGGCGTCTCAAGGTCCGCCTGCGCCTGAATTGCTAGAATCGGCGGACTGAATCACATGAGGAGGCGGCGGGCGCGACCCTGACCCGGGGCGATCGAACTAATGGGGGGGCCACCGGTCATACCCGGCGTGGCTGCGGTCGGGGTAGCGATGATCGTCGAGCCTATGCGGGCTGAAGCAGGCGACATTGCGCTCGTGCGACGGGTGCAACGCGGCGACAAGGCGGCATTCGATGCGCTCGTGCTGAAGTACCAGCACAAGGTATTGAAGCTGGTGCAGCGCTACGTTCGCAATCCGGCGGATGCCGAGGACATCGCACAGGAGGCTTTCATCAAGGCCTATCGTGCCCTGCCGGCGTTTCGCGGCGACAGCGCTTTCTACACCTGGCTCTACCGTATCGCGATCAATACGGCCAAGAACGCCCTGGTCGCCAACCGGCGCCGGCCGATTGCCTACGATATTGACCCGCAGGACGGGTCGCAGGTCCAGGTGCACGCCCGGCTGGCCGATGCGGAGACGCCGGAAGCGCTTGCGCTGACCGAGGAAATCCGGCGCACCGTCAATGAAGCGATCGAGGCCCTGCCGGACGATCTGCGGCTCGCCATCGTGCTGCGCGAACTCGAGGGCCTGAGTTACGAGGACATAGCGAAGACGATGGAATGCCCGGTCGGCACCGTGCGATCGAGGATATTCCGGGCACGCGAAGCGATCGACCGCAGTCTGCGCGAAGTATTCGACGGCGGCCTGGGTCGAATCGGAGATTCCTGACATGACTGAACGGATCAAGGAACAGCTTTCTGCATTTCTGGACGGCGAACTGCCGGAACCGGAATCGGCGCTGCTGCTGAAGCGCCTGGAGCGCGATGACGACCTGCGTGGCGCCCTGTCGCGGTACTCGCTGATCGGCGCGGTATTGCGCAGCGACGGCGACGTGCCCGCGGCGCGCCAGGTCGCGGCGCGCGTCAGTGCGGCAATCGCGCGCGAGCCATCGGGACGCATGGCAGGCGTGTCTTCGCGCTCGGCGGCGCTGCTGCGGCCGCTGGCCGGTCTCGCGGTTGCCGCGGGCGTGGCAGCTCTCGCATTGCTGCTGGTGCCGCAATTCGATGCGAATGAAGGCACGGAGCCAGGACTGCTGCTGCCGCAGCTTGCGGATGCACCCGTCGAACCGGTGACGGTCGCCGCCGATCCCGCAGATGAACCGTCCCGGTCCTATACGACTCCCAAGGCCGCCGACGGTCCGGGCGGCCTGCCTGCGGTGCAGTTTGCCAACTACCTGGTGGCGCATAGCCGCTACGCCTCGCCACTGGTCCGGCGCAGCGTCGTGACCGGTCTGATCGCCGCCCCGCAGGAAATGACGGGCGGCGGCGAGGCAGTGCCGGAGATGTCGCGGGCCGATCCGTGAAGATCCAGCCAGCACTGGCATCGATTGCGCTGCTGGCGGCGCTGCCGGCCGCCGCTCAGGACGGCCAGATCTGGCTCGATCGCATGGCGCGTGCGCTGGCGGGCACCAGTTACGCAGGTGAATTTGTCTGCGAATCGGCCGGGCGCACGGAACGGCTGCGCATCGTGCATCGGGTCCGCGACGGGCAAGTCGCGGAACGGCTGGTTTCGCTGACCGGCAACGGGCGCGAACTGATTCGCGACGGCGACGAAGTTGTCGTCTATCTGCCCGACCGCAAGCTCGCGATCATCGAGCGCCGCCCCGGTGGCAGCGATCTGTTGGGCGCATTGCCGCGGTTTGGCGGCGAATTCCGGTCCTGGTACGAGGTCGGCTACGTCGGCCGCGAGGCTGCCTTGCTCGGTGCCGCGGCGGTTGTCGTGGTTCGTCCGAAGGACGGCTACCGCTTCGGCTATCGTCTCTGGATTGATGAAACGACCCACATGCCGGTGCGCAGCGAGTTGTCGGATGCCGCCAGCCGGGTCATCGAACGCCTGCGTTTCACGCGACTCGACATCGACAATGCCATCGCAGACTCCGAATTCGAGCCCGCACTGGACCGCTCGAAATTGCGCTGGGTGCGCCAGGCATCGCAGACGACGGTCACGCCCGCCTGGCGCGCGGCGCAGATGCCACCGGGTTTCCGGCTTTCGGTCAGCGGAATGCAGGCGATGGCTGGCGCGAGCGCGCCGGTCAGCCATCTGGTCTACTCGGACGGCCTGGCATCGGTGTCCGTTTTCATCGAGGCGCCGGCCCCGGGCGCCGTGCCGGTCACCGGATCCGGACGTTCCGGCGTTGCGTCGGCATTTTCGACGGTGGTCCAGGGACACCAGGTCACCGTGGTCGGCGAAGTGCCGCCAGACACCCTGAAGTACATCGCCACCGGGCTCAGACCCGCCGTGCCGGCTGACCGCTGAGCGCCCGATCCGCGCTATGCACGGACCGCGGTTCGTCGTCTACAGCCGCGCGGATTGCCCGCTCTGCGAGGAATTCATCGCGACGCTCGCGGATCAGATCGCGCCGCACGAGCTGCCCATCGAGGTGCGGGACGTCGACGCCGATCCGGAGTCGCGGCGCCGATATGGCCTCAAGATCCCGGTGCTGACAGTGGATGGCAGCGCGGTCTGCCACGGGGAACTCGATGCCGCAGCGGTCGCGCGAATGCTGAGGCGCTGACCGGTTCTGAGGCGGGCGACTGCTATAATTGGCTGTTACCCGGACGCCTGTCCGGTCACAGAGCGTCCGCACTCCCTTAATGCAGAAAATCCGCAATTTTTCCATCATCGCGCATGTCGATCACGGCAAGTCCACGCTCGCCGACAGGCTGATCCAGGTCTGCGGAGGCCTCGAGGCGCGTGAGATGCAGGCGCAAGTGCTCGACTCGATGGATCTGGAACGCGAACGCGGCATCACGATCAAGGCCCAGTCGGTGACGCTGCGTTACCTCGCGGCCGACGGGGTCGAGTACCAGCTCAATTTCATCGACACGCCGGGCCATGTGGACTTCTCCTACGAAGTGTCGCGCTCGCTGGCCGCCTGCGAGGGCGCGCTGCTGGTTGTGGATGCGGCGCAGGGTGTCGAGGCGCAGAGCGTCGCCAACTGCAATACCGCCCTCGAGCAGGGTCTGGAAGTACTGCCGGTCATCAACAAGATCGACCTGCCTTCGGCGGACGCGGATCGCGTGGTCACGGAAATCGAGGAAATCATCGGTATCGAAGCGCGAAACGCGCTCAGGGTCAGCGCCAAGACCGGCGAGAATGTGGATCTGCTGCTGGAGGAACTGGTGCGGCGCATACCGCCGCCGCGCGGGGATGCACAGGCGCCATTGCAGGCGCTGATCGTCGATTCGTGGTTCGACAACTATGTCGGCGTGGTGTCGCTGGTCCGGGTCGTGAATGGCGCGCTGCGGCGCGGCGACAAGATCCGCATCGTGTCCACCGGCCGCAGCTGGCAGGTGGATCAGCTCGGCCGGTTCACGCCGAAACGGATCGAATCGCAGACGCTCGAGACCGGCGAGGTCGGCTGGGTGGTGGCCGGCATCAAGGAAATCGACGGCGCGCCAGTCGGCGACACCGTCACGCACGAATCACGGCCATGCGATAAACCGCTGCCGGGATTCAAGACTGTCCAGCCACGCGTCTTTGCCGGCGTGTTCCCGGTGCAGACCGACCAGTACGAGGCGTTTCGCGATGCCCTGCAGAAGCTGAAGCTGAATGACTCGTCGCTGCATTTCGAGCCGGAAGTGTCCACTGCGCTCGGTTTCGGCTTCCGTTGCGGTTTTCTCGGCCTGCTGCACATGGACATCGTGCAGGAGCGCCTCGAGCGCGAATACGGCCTCGACCTGGTCACCAGCGCGCCGACGGTCGTCTATGAGGTGCTCGAGCCGGGCGGCAAGGTCAGTCTGGTGGACAATCCCTCGAAATTGCCGGCCGCGATCGAAGAACTCCGCGAGCCGGTCATTCTCGCGAATATCCTGGTGCCGCCGGAACACGTCGGGCCCGTGATCAAGCTGTGCCAGGAAAAGCGCGGCACGCAGAAGAAGATGCTGCAGCTCGGCACGCAGATGTCGCTGCAGTACGAGTTGCCGCTGGCCGAAGTCGTGCTGGATTTCTTCGACCGGCTGAAGTCCGCCAGCCGCGGTTACGCCTCATTCGACTATGAATTCAGCCACTTCCAGCGCGCGCCTCTCGCCAGGCTGGATCTGATGATCAACGGCGACCGCGTGGACGCGCTGTCGATGATCGTCCATCGCGAGACTGCCTACCAGCGCGGCCGCGAACTCGTCGACAAGATGCAGGAACTGATTCCCCGGCAGATGTTCGAAGTGGCGATCCAGGCGGCGATCGGCGGCCAGATAATCGCGCGTGCCTCGGTCAAGGCGCTGCGCAAGAATGTGCTGGCGAAGTGCTACGGCGGCGACGTGACGCGCAAGCGCAAGCTACTCGAGAAGCAGAAGGCGGGCAAGAAGCGCATGAAGCAGCTCGGCACCGTCGAGATACCGCAGGAAGCATTCCTTGCGGTGCTGAGGGTCGGAAAAAAGTGAATCCTGGAGACTGACGATGGTGCTGGATTTTTCTTTCCTGCTGGTGGCGCTGACGCTGTTCACCGGCGTGGTCTGGGGCCTGGATCACTGGTTGTTCGCCGCGCGGCGCGCGGCGCGCGGAAAGACCAAGGAGCCGCTGCTCGTCGATTACTGCCGCTCGTTCTTCCCGGTGATCGCGATCGTCCTCGTGCTCCGCTCGTTTCTCTATGAGCCATTCAGGATCCCTTCCGACTCGATGATGCCGACGCTGATCCAGGGCGACTTCATCTTTGTCAACAAGTGGCGCTATGGCCTGCGGCTCCCGGTCCTGAACTGGAAAGTGTTTGCAATCGGTGAACCGGCGCGCGGCGACGTCATGGTATTCCGCAAGCCCGTGGATCCCGCGCTGGTATTCATCAAGAGACTGGTCGGCCTGCCGGGCGACACGATCCGGGTGGCCGGCGCGCAGGTTTATGTGAATGGCGTGCCGTCAAGGATCGTGCCCGGCGAGTTGTATTCCGGGCCCAAGAGCGAGCAGTATCCGTTCTCGCGGGTGGGTAAGGAACAGTTTGATGGCGTAGTGCATGCCATCATGCTGGATCCGGTGCGGGCCGGGCTGGAAGGCGAATGGCACGTGCCGGAGGGGCATTTTTTCATGATGGGCGACAATCGCAACAATAGCCGCGACAGCCGGTTTCCGGAGGTAGGCTTCGTGCCGGTGGAGAATGTCATCGGCAGGGCGGAGGCAATCTGGCTGTCATTCAATCCCGAGCCGGGCTCGATCCTGCTCTGGGAGCGCATGGGAACCGGGATTCGCTAAGGAGGCAGCTTATGCAGGGCAGACAGCGGGGCATGACATTCCTCGGTATCCTGGTGATCGTCGTCGTGCTCGGCGCCTGGGTCTACGCGGGCATCAGGCTCACGCCCGTCTATCTGGAGTACTTTCGCGTGGCATCGACACTGGACCAGGTCCGGGATGAATATGCGTCGAATCTCGGCTCGACTGAGTTCGATCTGCGCAAGGCGATCGAGCGCCACTTCGACATCGAGATGGTGACTGTCATCGATTCGCGTGACATCGAGATCAAGAAGGAGGGCGCGGCCTTCACATTGCGCGCCAACTACGAGGATACCGTGCCGCTCGTTGCCAATGTCTCGTTCCGGGTGAAATTCGACAAGACCGTCGAGGTCGCCGCGCGCTGAGCCGCGCTGCGGACCTGGCATGGACCCCGCGGACTGGCTGCAGCAGCGCCTGGGCTGCAGTTTCGCCGACACCGGCCTGCTGGCGCGAGCGCTGACGCACCGCAGCGCCGGGCCGGACAACAACGAGCGACTCGAGTACCTTGGCGACGCCGTGCTGTCCTTCGTGGTCGCCGAAGTGTTGCTGGAAGCCTATCCCGATGCGAGCGAGGGCGAGCTTTCGCGTTATCGCGCCAGTCTGGTCAGTGGCGAGGCGCTTGCCGCGATCGCGCTCGAACTCGGTATCGGCGAGCAGATCCGCCTTGGGGAGGGGGAACTCAAGTCGGGTGGCCGGCAGCGCGCGTCGATCCTCGCGGATGCGCTCGAGGCGCTGGTCGGCGCGGTCTACCTGGACCGGGGTCTCGACGCGGCCCGCGCGCTTCTGGCGCGCCTGCTGCAGAAGCGCCTGCAGGAGTTGCCGCGCGCTTCCGAACTGAAAGATGCGAAGACGCGCCTGCAGGAACTGCTGCAGGGCCGCGGTCTGGGCTTGCCGGAATACCGGGTGCTGGAAACCTTCGGCGAGCCGCACCAGCAGCGCTTCCGGGTGCGCTGCGACGTCGGCGGGCTGGCGATCGCGGCCGAGGCTGAAGGCAGCAGCCGGCGACGGGCGGAGCAGGAGGCAGCGGCGCTGATGCTCGCGAATCCGGCAGTGCGGGCGGGGCAGTGAGCGCGGCGACCGCGCACCGCTGCGGCACCATCGTGCTGGCCGGGCGGCCCAATGCCGGCAAATCCACGCTGCTGAATGCGCTGGTCGGCCAGAAACTCAGCATCGTCACGCCCAAGGCGCAAACCACCCGGTGGCGCATCGCCGGGGTAGTGACGCGGCCCGGCTTCCAGCTGATCCTGCAGGATACGCCCGGCCTTGGCGCGCCCGCCGGCAGGCGCCTTGATCGGGCGATGCACCGCGAGGCCATCGCCGCGATGGCGTCGGCGGATGCGGCAATCCTGATCACGACCGCGAGCCGCTGGACCGCCGCGGATGACACCGTGCTCGCCCAGCTCGCCGCCGCCAGCGCGCCGGTCGTTGCCGCAGTCAACAAGATCGACCGTGTGAAGCCCAAGGACCGCCTGCTGCCATACCTCGAAAGACTTGCAGACAGGTATGCGTTCGCGGCCATCGTGCCGGTGTCGGCTCTGACCGGGGAGAATCTGGCGCGGCTCGTGGACGCGATCGTTCCGCTGCTGCCACTCGGACCGCCGATGTATCCGGAAGACCAGGTGGGCGACCGCAACGAAAGATTCATGGCGGCGGAGGTCGTGCGCGAGAAGCTGATGCTGGCGCTGCACGACGAGCTGCCTTACGGCATCGCGGTCGAGATCGAGCGCTTCGAGGAAACATCCGACGGCCGCGTCGAGATCGACACGATCATATGGGTCGAGCGCGAGGGCCAGAGGAAAATCGTCATCGGCTCCAAGGGTGAGCGGCTGAAGGCCATCGGACGCAGTTCGCGGATGGAGTTGAACGGGCTGCTAGGCCGCCGTGTTCACCTGACGACCTGGGTCAAGCTGCGCGAAGACTGGCCGGACGATGCCGGCATGCTCTGCCGGCTCGGTCACGATCCACCATGAGCGCACCACGGCGCGTGCTGCTGGAGCCGGCCTGGCTGCTGCACCACCGGCCATGGAGCGATACCAGCAGGATCCTCGACCTGATGACCAGGAACCATGGCCGCGTGACGCTGTTTGCGCGCGGCGCGCGGCGGCCGGGCTCGGCGTTGCGCGCCGTGCTCCAGCCATTCGTGCCTCTGCTCGTATCGTGGTCAGGCCGGGCCGACGGTGGAACCCTGACCGGGGCCGAAATCAGCGGCGCGCTCCGCCCGCTGCCGCCTGCGCAGCTGATGAGCGGTTTCTATCTGAACGAGCTGCTGCTGCGGCTGTTGCCGCGGGAAGACCGGCACGATCGCCTGTTCGATGCCTACGCCGACACGATCGGCCGGCTGGCCGCAACAGCCGACCAGAGGCCGCTGCGGCTGTTCGAACTGATCCTGCTCGAAGAACTGGGCTACGGCCTGCAGCTCGCACGCGATGCCGCCAGCGGCGAGCCACTGGCGCCTGATCGGTACTATCATTTCCTGCCGGGCCGCGGCGTGCTGGCTGTGCGCGACGCCCCCGGCGAGCCGGATGCAATCCGCGGCAGCGACATGCTCGCGGTGTCCTGCGGCGAACTGGAAGAGCCTGCCGCACTGGCTGCGGCCCGGCGCATCCTGCGGGCGGCGATCGGCCACTGCCTCGAGGGTCGTGGCCTGCACAGCCGGGAAGTGATGCTGGCGTTGCGCCGGCGGGAGCAAGGTGCGTGAGCCCGACATCCATCGTTCTCGGCGTCAATATCGATCACGTCGCAACACTCAGGCAGGCGCGCGGTGGCCGCTCGCCGGACCCGCTTCTGGCAGCCTTGACTGCCGAGCAATGGGGCGCCGACAGCATCACGCTGCACCTGCGCGAGGATCGCCGCCATATCCAGGATCGCGATGTTCAGGCGATGCGCGCCTCACTGCAGACGCGCATGAATCTGGAGATTGCGGTCACCGCGGAAATGCTCGAAATCGCGGTTGGCATCCTGCCGCCGGATGTCTGCCTGGTGCCCGAACGCCGCAGCGAGCTGACTACTGAGGGCGGGCTCGATGTTGCCTCTCAGCATGCCGCGGTCGCGGCCGCCTGCACGCGGTTGCAGGCGGCAGGCATCCGCGTGGCGCTGTTCATCGATCCGGATCTTGCCCAGGTGGACGCGGCGGTGCGCTGCGGCGCAGCGGTCGTGGAATTGCATACTGGCAGTTACTCCGAGGCACGCGGAGCCGAACGGGCGCGTGAACTCGGGCGCCTGCGCGCCGCAGCGCGGCATGCCGCCGTCGGCGGGCTGATCGCCCATGCGGGACATGGACTCGATTATCACAATGTGCAGCCGGTGGCCGCGATCCCCGAACTGGTGGAACTCAACGTCGGCCACGCAATCATCGCGCGTGCGGTCATGACCGGCCTCGGCCCGGCGGTCGCGGAAATGAAGCGGCTGATGCGGGAAGCGCGCGGCGCATGATCTTCGGCATCGGCACGGACGTGGTGCGGATCGAGCGCATCGCCGCAGCCTACGAGCGCTTCGGCGCCCATTTCGTCGAGCGGCTGCTGCTGCCGCAGGAGCGCGCCGTGTTCGATGCCAGCCGCCGGGCAGTGCGTTTTCTGGCCATGCACTTTGCCGCCAAGGAAGCGATCGTCAAGGCGCTCGGCACGGGTTTCCGGCACGGCGTGTGGATCAGGGATGTCGGCTTCATTGCGAACGCCTGGGGCAGGCCCGAAGTCCTGTTCTCCGAACGCGGCCGCGCCGTGGCCGACAGGCTGGGCGCCGGCGCGGGTCATGTGAGCCTGACCGATGAAGCCGGCCTCGTGGTTGCGGTCGCCGTGATGATGAAGAAGTCATGAGCGGCGCCCTCAATTGTCTGGTTTTCGACATCGAGACGATTCCCGATGTCGAAATTGGCAGGACCCTGCCGGGGCTCGCCGACGCGGACGACGCGGTGGCCGCCGAGGCGATGTTTGCGCAGAGGACCGAAGAGACCGGCTCCGCATTCCTGCCATTCGAGCAGCACCGGGTGGTCGCGATCTCGGCTGCGCTGCGTACCGGTGACGAGCTGCAGATATGGAGTGTCGGCAGCCCCGAAAGCAGCGAAGAGGAGTTGCTGCGCCGCTTCTTCGGCGGCCTGGAGAAGTTGCGGCCGACGCTGGTTTCCTGGAATGGCGCCGGTTTCGACCTGCCGGTCCTGCATTACCGCATGCTGAAGCACGGTGTGGCCGCGCCAACCTACTGGGATACCGGCGAACTTGACCGCGACTTCCGCTGGAACAATTACCTCAGCCGCTACCATGCGCGTCACACCGACCTGATGGATGTGCTGTCCGGTTATCAGCCGCGCGGGAGGGCGCGCCTGCAGCATGTCGCGGAACTGCTGGGCTTGCCCGGCAAGCTCGGCATGGCGGGTGACAAGGTCTGGGATGCCTGGCGCGAGGGACGCCTGGCGGAGATCCGCGATTATTGCGAGACCGACGTGCTGAATACCTATCTCATCTACTTGCGCTTCGAGCTGGTGCGCGGGCGGTTGACGCCTGCGCAGTACGGCGACGAACTGCAGCGCGCGCGCTCGTGGCTGCGCGAGCGCAAGGAAGCGCATTGGCGCGCATTCGAGGCAGCCTGGAAGGCCAGTTGAAACCGGTACAGGAGCCGGAAGTGGCGGAGATCGAGGCGCTCGACCATGAGGGGCGCGGTATCGCCCGCATCGAGGGCAAGACCGTCTTTATCGAAGGGGCCCTGCCCGGCGAGCGGGTGCGCCTGCGGCGAACCCACCGGCGCCGGCGCTACGACGAGGCCGTGATGATCGAGCTGCTGCAGGCGTCGCCGGAGCGTAGGGTTCCCCGCTGCCGGCATTTCGGCATCTGCGGCGGTTGCACGCTGCAGCACCTGTCGCACCCCGCACAGCTCGAGGTAAAAGCGCAGCAGGTCGCGGATGAGCTGGAGCGCATCGGCGGCGTGCGCCCCGAGCTCTGGCTCGAGCCGCTGGCAGGACCGCTGTGGTCGTATCGGCGCCGTGCGCGTCTCGGCTGCCGCTACGTGGTGGCGAAGGGCAGGGTGCTGGTCGGATTTCGCGAGCGTGGCAGTCCCTATCTCGCCGATCTGCAGCACTGCGACGTGCTGGTCGAACCGGTCGGCAGCCTGATCGAGGAACTCGCGAAGCTGATCGGGGAACTCAGCATTCGCGACCGCCTGCCGCAGATCGAAGTCGCCTCCGGCGACAATGCGACTGTGCTCGTGCTCCGGGTGCTGGACGCGCCGACTGAGGCCGATCTCGCCAGGCTGCGCGAATTTCAGGCGCTGCACGCCGTCGAAATACAGTTGCAGCCCGGCGGCCTCGACACGGTAGTACCGCTGTCCCCGCCGGCGACGCCGCTCCATTACCAGCTGCCGGGGCTGCCGGAAGGGATCGGTTTTTCACCGACCGACTTCGTCCAGGTAAACGCTGGCGTCAACCGCCGGATGATCGCGCGCGCGCTCGAACTGCTGGCGCCATTGCCCGGTGACCGTGCGCTTGACCTTTTCTGCGGGCTCGGGAATTTCAGCCTGCCCCTGGCGCGCCACGTATCCCATGTGGTCGGAGTTGAGGGCGATCAAGCGTTGGTCGAGCGCGCGCGCGCCAATGCGGCGCGAAATGGCATCGGCAATGCCGAATTCCATGCCGCGGATCTCGGCGCCGACCCGGCGCAGGCGAACTGGGCGCGCGGTCGCTACGACCTGGTGCTGCTCGACCCCCCGCGCGCCGGGGCGCGCGAGGCGCTGACGATGATCGTGGCGAGCAAACCGCGCCGCATCGTGTACATTTCCTGCCACGCGGGGACGCTTGCGCGCGATGCGGGCATCCTCGTGCAGCAGCATGGATACAGGCTCGTCGCGGCCGGCATCATGGACATGTTCCCGCATACCTCGCACGTGGAGTCGATCGCGCTGTTCGAGCCGGCAGGCCGCAAACGCGTTGCGGACGCGCAGCCATGACCCTGGGTCCGGTCATGGTGGACCTGAATGGCATTGCGCTCGAGCCCGACGAGCGCGAAATGCTGGCGCACCCGCTGGTCGGCAGCGCGATCCTGTTCAACCGCAATTACGAGAATCCGGAGCAGCTTGCGCGTCTGGTGGCGGAGATCCACGCGATACGTTCGCCCGCCCTGCTGGTAGCGGTTGACCAGGAGGGCGGGCGCGTGCAGCGATTCCAGGCAGGCTTTACGCAATTGCCGCCCATGCGTGCGATCGGGCGCCGGTACAGCAGCGCGCCCGGCGAGGGACTTGCGCTTGCGCGCCAGCTCGGATGGCTGATGGCGGCGGAATTGCGCGCCGTCGGCGTTGACATGTCATTCGCGCCCTGCGTGGACCTCGACTATGGCGTCAGCCAGGTGATCGGCGATCGCGCCCTGCACCTGAACGCGGCGGCGGTCGGCGAACTCGGTGTCGCCTACATGCTCGGCATGCGGGAAGCCGGGATGGCGGCGACCGCCAAGCACTTTCCGGGCCACGGCGCGGTGGCCGCGGATTCCCACCTGACCTTGCCCCTGGATCGGCGCGAGTGGCCGGACATCGCCGCCGATCTGCTGCCGTACCGCAGGATGATCGCGAATGGCCTGGCATCGGTCATGGTCGCGCATGTGATGTTTCCGGAGGTGGACTCGATGCCCGCGAGCCTGTCGGCGCACTGGATCCGCGGGGTACTGCGCGGCGAGCTCGGCTTCCAGGGCGCCGTGTTCGCGGATGATCTTTCGATGGCAGGCGCGGCGGCATTCGGAGATATCGTGGCGCGGGCCGAGCGGGCGCGCGCCGCCGGCTGCGATGTGCTGCCGGTCTGCAACCACCGCGCCGCCGTGCTGCAGCTGCTCGGTGCGATGCGGCCTGCAATCGATCCGGTCGGCGGCCTGCGCCTCGCGCGGCTGCACGGCCGCGACAGCCTGAATTTGCAGGCATTGGCATCCGCTGCCCGGTGGCAGGCGGGCGTCGCGGCCGCGCGCCGCTGCCTGGAGCGGCCGGAGCTGCATCTCGAGGGCGAACTAAAGGCCTGAACCGGAACCGATGACTGGCGGTCGCTCAGGCCCCGAGCGCCAGGAGCAGTTCGTCGGCCAGCCGCAGGCGCGCGGCGCCATCGGCGCCATCCAGCTTCATCCGCAAGCGATGCGAGCCGTCCAGCCGGTAGCGGCCCTTGCCTTGCTGCACCAGCCGGATCACACGCGCGGGATCGACGTGGTGCTCGCTGGCGAATTCCACCACACCGGCCGTGGTGCCGATTTCGAGACGGCGAATGCCGAGGCCCGCCGCCCGCAGTTTCAGGCGATGCATAAGGAACATCGTCTGGGCGGGCGGCGGCAGCGGACCGAAGCGGTCGATCATCTCCACCTGCAGGTCGTCGAGTGCTCCGGAAGTCGCCGCGCCAGCCACGCGCTTGTACAGCTGCAGGCGCAGGTGGACGTCCGGCATGTAATCCTCCGGCAGCAGCGCCGGTAACTGCAGATCGATGTCCGGCCCGGCGTGCAGCGCGCGTTCCAGCTCCGGTTCGCGCCCGGACCGCAGGGCCTGCACGGCCCGATCCAGGAGTTCAAGATAGAGCCCGATGCCGATCTCCTGGATCTGGCCGCTCTGTTCCTCGCCCAGGAGCTCGCCGGCGCCGCGGATCTCCAGGTCCTGCGTCGCCAGCGTGAATCCTGCGCCGAGATCCTCGAGCGCCTCGATGGCCTCGAGGCGCCTGGCCGCGTCTGCCGGCAGAGCCGCCTTCGGCGGCGCCAGCAGATAGGCCCAGGCGCGATGGTGCGATCGGCCGACACGTCCGCGCAGCTGGTGCAACTGCGCGAGGCCGAAGCGTTCGGCGCCGTCGATCAGGATCGTATTCGCGGTCGGTACGTCGATCCCGGACTCGATGATCGTCGTGCAGACCAGCACCTCGAAGCGACGGTGATAAAAATCGAGCATCAGCCGCTCGAGATCGCGTTCGCGCATCTGCCCGTGGCCGACCCGCACCGAGGCCTCGGGCACGAGCCGGCGCAGGCGCTCTGCAAACGGCTCGATGTCCTCGATCGTGTTGTGCACGACGTAGACCTGGCCACCGCGACGGATTTCGCGCAGGCAGGCTTCGCGCACCAGCCCGTCATTCCACTCGCAGACGAATGTCTCAATCGCCATCCGTTCCGCGGGCGGGGTCGTCATCAATGACAGCTCGCGCAGACCGCCCAGCGCCATATTCAGCGTGCGCGGTATCGGCGTCGCCGTGAGCGTGAGCATGTCCACGTCCGCGCGCATCTGCTTCAGCCGTTCCTTGTGCCCGACCCCGAAGCGATGCTCCTCGTCAACAATGACAAGCCCCAGGTCCCTGAACGCGACATCGCGCTGCAACAGCCGGTGCGTGCCGATGACCACGTCGACGCTGCCCGCGGCCAGCTCCGCGATGACCTGGCGTTGCTCGGCGGCGGTGCGGAATCGTGACAGATTCTCGACCCTGACCGGCCAGTCGGCGAAGCGATCGGCGAAGGTCTGCACGTGCTGCTGGGCGAGCAGGGTGGTCGGGACCAGCACCGCCACCTGCCTGCCGCCCTGCACCGCGGCAAAGGTCGCGCGCAGCGCGACTTCGGTCTTGCCGAATCCCACATCGCCGCAGATGACCCGATCCATCGGACTGCCGGCTCGCATGTCTGCGAGCACCGAGTCGATTGCGTCGCGCTGGTCGACGGTTTCCTCGAATGGAAATCCTGCCTCGAAAGCGCGATAGTCGGACTCGTCGAATTCGATCGCGCGCCCCTGTCGCGCCGCGCGACGGGAATAGAGATCCAGCAGCTCCGCTGCCACATCGCGCAGACGCTCGGCCGCGCGCCGGCGTGCCCTGGCCCATTGTTCGGTGCCGAGCCTGTGCCAGGGCGCCGCCTCCGGCGACCCGCCGGTATAGCGCGTCACCCGGTCGAGCGCGTGCACTGGCACGTAGAGGAGGTCGCCGCCGGCATATTCGACGACCAGGAACTCGGCGGGATTGCCATCCACCTGCATGACCCGCAGACCACGATAGCGCCCGACGCCGTATTCCTCATGCACCACGGGCGCGCCGGGCGCGAGTGCCGCGAGTTCGCGAAGAATGGCTTCCGGATCGCGATCCGGGCGCCGCCGCCGCCGTTCCTGGCGCGCCCGCTCGCCAAACAACTGGTCTTCCGCGACCAGCGCGACTTGCCGGTCCGGCAATAGCAGCCCGCGCACGTCCGGCGCAACCGCAATGGCCAGGGGCTGCTGGCCGGTGACGAATCCAGTCCAGTCCGAGACCTCGATTGCCTGCAGTCCCTGGCGCCGCAACATCTCGAGCAGCAACTCGCGCCGGCCCGCCGAATCGGCAGCCAGCAGGACGCGACCCCGGAACTGCGCCTGGAATGCGGCGAGTGCAGCCAGCGGCACCGGGGCGCGCGGATCGGCGCGCAGTTCAGGCGGCGGTTCCGCGCCGAAATTGCGGATCGGCAGGGTGGCGGCGAGTGGCTCGGCCTTGACCGCGGTCACGACGACGCGGGCATGTTTTTCGAGCGCTGCCGCGAGCGCTTCGGCCGAGGCAAAGGCTTCCGCCGGCGGCAGTATGGGTCGCTCTCGGTCGTGCCTTCTCTGCTCGTATCGGTCGAGTACCTCGGCCGAGGCCAGTGGCAGTGCATGCTCGAGGTCGGCGGTATCGACAATCACTGTCGCAGGCGGCAGGTACGCGGCCAGGGTTTCGGTCCGGTCGAAGAATAACGGCAGCCAGGCCTCGATACCGGCGGGGGCAAGCCCCTGCGAAACCGCGCGATAAACCGCGCTTGCCTGCGGGTCGCCTTCAAAGCGTTCGCGCCAGCGGCCGCGGAAACCGGCAACTGCCTCCGCTGTCGACGGGAATTCGCGCGCCGGCAACAGCCGCACCTTGTCGAGCCGCTCTGCGGAGCGCTGGTCGGCTGGATGAAAGCTGCGGATGCTTTCGATCTGGTCGTCGAACAGGTCGAGGCGGAATGGCCCGGCAGCACCCGCTGCATAAATGTCGAGAACCGAGCCGCGCACCGCGAATTCGCCGGGAGTCAGCACCTGGGTCACATGCGAATATCCGGCGCCTGCGAGTCGCGCGCGCAGCCGGGCCAGATCGATTCTCTGCCCGGTACGGAGCTCGAATACATGCGCATCGATGAATTGCCGCGGCGGGAGCCGGTCGAGCAGTGCCGCCCCGGTCGTGACGATCAGGCCGCGCTCGAGCTCCGGCAGGGCGGCAAGGGTGTGCAGACGCTGCGAGACGATGTCCGGGTGCGGCGAGAACGGGTCGTATGGGAGGATTTCGCGATCGGGAAGCGACAGGAGCGTCTGGCCCTTGCCGGCGAAGAACGCGAGTTCCGCCAGCATCTGGTCCGCTTCTCGGCCGCTCGGGGCGACCACCAGCATGGGTCCGGATTCCGGCGCCGCTTCAGCGAGGGCCCAGGCCAGGCTGCTGCCATAAAGCTCGCCCCAGCGGCTGGCTCCGGCCGCAGTCGGCAGCGCCGTCTTGTGGTCGCTATTGCTCACGCAACTCCCCGCAGACAGAACACCCCGTTCCGGGGCGTGCCCGGCGGGGGCAGGGAGCGCAGGATACGCGCGTCGGTACCGGGGGCAAGTCCGGCCGGAGCGGCCGCTATTTCACGAGAACGGCGTGCAGGACGCGGTCATGCTCGAAATACACGGCAAACCCGGCATAGTCCCAGCGCGTGATCGGGGGCTCGCCAACCGTCGCATGGCGCATGACGGGCTCGCCAAAGCGGCCTTGCACCGCCGACATCGTGCTGCCCCGTTTCGGGCGTTCGCCGGCGGCTGCGGGCGCATCGGTCTGCATACCGAGCGTTTCGGCCCAGACGGGAGCCGATGCAAACAGCGCGAGCAGTAGCAATGTGCGTACGATAGTCATCGCTTTTCTCCGCCGGGCAGTGTAGCACTGGCGGGAAATGTGACGAGAATGCGGAGATAAATCCTTGATAGGCATCCCGAATTTGGCCAATAAGACACGATGCTGACGCCGCTGCCACTGGGGCTAGGGCTGCGCTACGTACGCGCCCGCAAGCACCAGTATTTCGTCTCCTTCATCAGCTGGGTCTCACTGCTGGGCGTCTGCCTCGGCGTCGCCGCCTTGATCACGATCCTGTCAGTCATGAACGGCTTCGAGGGCGAGTTGCGAAGCCGTCTGCTAGCGCTGTCCGCGCATGCGAGCCTGCCGTCGCCGGGCGATGTGCGCGCCCTCGATGAGCTGGCGATTCGCGCCCGGCAGCAGCCCGGCGTCACCGATGCCCTGCCATTCATCGAAGTGCAGGGCCTGATTTCGGACGGGCCTCTGCTTGCAGGCATCACGCTGCGGGGCATCGCCGCCCGCGACTACCGGGCAGACGCCGTGCTGCGGAGCGCAATGACGGAAGGCTCGCTTGATGCGCTCACGAGCGGCAGCGACCATATCGCGCTCGGACGCGCGCTTGCGATCCAGCTGCAATTGAATATCGGCGATACGGTGACTGTGCTGTTGCCACGCGTGGATGCCGACGGCAGCCTCAGCCCGCGCATCGGCGCATTCCGGGTGGCCGGCCTGTTCGAAATCGGACTTGCGGACCATGACGCGGTGATGGGTTTCGCCGCCATCGAAGACGTCGCGAGACTGGCGGGCCCTTCGGCGCCAGCCGGCGTGCAGCTGTTTTTTGCGGGTCCATTCGATGCGCCGCGGCTCGCAGCTGCCGTCGCGCGAGCGCTCGGCACCGGACCGGCACGCGACTGGACGGTCGACCACGCCGCCTACTTTCGGGCAATCCGCCTGGAAAAGACGATGATGACGGTGATCCTGCTGCTGATCGTTTCGGTCGCCGTATTCAATATCGTCGCCAGCCTCGTCATGGTCGTCGCGGAGAAACGCAGCGACATCGCGATTCTCCGCACGATGGGGCTTTCGCGAGCCGGCGTCATCGGCACCTTCATCGTGCAGGGTACGGTCATCGGGTGGGTCGGGACCCTCGCCGGTGTCGGAATCGGGGTGCTGCTGGCGCTTTACGCGGGTGACATCACGCCGGTGCTCGAACGGCTGTTCGGCTTCCAGATATTCGATGCCGAGGTCTACTACATCACGCGTATTCCATCGGAACTGCGCGGCGCCGATGTCGCGCTGGTCGCCGGCGCGGCGCTGCTCCTGACGCTGGTATCCACGATTTACCCTGCCCGCAAGGCTGCTGCGACCCAGCCGGCTGAGGCACTCCGTTATGAATGAACGGTCACGCGGCCCGGCCGCTTATGCCTGGTGGATTGGCGCACGCTACCTGCGGGCCCGCCGCGAAAATCGTTTCGTTGGATTCATATCCGGCATCTCGATGGCCGGCATCGCGCTCGGTGTTGCTGTGCTGATCGCGGTGCTGTCGGTCATGAACGGATTCGAACGCGACCTGCAGACCAGGATCCTCGGCGTGGTCTCGCATGCGACACTGGAAGGCGCCGAAGGCAGGCTGGATGACTGGGAGGAGCTCAGCCGCCGCACCGGTGACTGGCCCGGCGTGGTCGCGATTGCGCCATTTGTCGAGGGCCGCGGCATGCTGGTGGCCGCGGACCGCTCGGCGGCCGTCCAGTTGCACGCCGTTGAGCCTGCAGAGGAGCGCGCCGTGTCATCGCTGCACCTGCATCTCAGCGGCGGCGGGCTGGAACAGCTGGAGCCCGGCGCATACCGGATCCTGCTCGGGCATCTGCTGGCCGCCGAACTGGCTGTTGCCGCCGGCGACACCGTGCTGGTCGTGATCGCACAGGGCAATGTGACGCCAGCCGGTGTCGCGCCGCGCATGAGGCGCTTCACCGTGGCGGGCCTCATCGATGTCGGCATGTACGAATACGATCGCGGCCTCGCATTGCTGCATATCGAGGACGCGCGGCGGCTCTTTCGGCTGGGCGATTCGGTGACGGGACTGCGCTATGCATTCACCGACGGCGCCGGCGCCGGGCGGCAGATCCGCGAAATCGCCGAAAGTCTCGGCGGCAGCTACATGATCAGCGACTGGAGCCGCCGGCACGCGAATTTCTTCCGCTCGATCCAGGTCACGAAGTCCATCATGTTCATCGTGCTGCTGCTGGTGATGGCGGTCGCGGCATTCAATATCATCTCGACGCTGGTGATGGTCGTGAAGGAAAAGCAAGCCGATATTGCGATCCTCCGCACCCTTGGCGGCACGCCGCGCGAGGTCCTGACGATATTCATCGTGCAGGGCGCCGCAATCGGCATTGCCGGAACCGGGGCCGGCGTTGCGCTCGGCCTGCTGATTGCGCATAACATCACGGCCGTCGTCGGCGGTCTCGAACGCCTGCTTGGCACCACGCTCGTGGATCCGCAGGTCTATTTCATTTCGGAACTGCCGGCCGATGTGCAGTCCGGCGACGTGATCGCAATCGCAGTGACGGCGCTGCTGCTCGGTGTTGCGGCCACTCTCTATCCGGCCTGGCGCGCCGCCGCCACGCAGCCCGCCGACGCCCTGCGGCATGAGGTCTGAGATACCGGCATGAATGACACCGTGGTGCTGGCCTGCGAAGGCCTGGTCAAGGAATTCCGGCAGGGTCCCGCGACCGTGCGCGTGCTGCGCGGCGTCAGTGCCTCGATCCGGAGCGGCGAGCGACTCGCAATCGTCGGCGCATCGGGCTCCGGCAAGACCACCCTGCTGCAGCTCCTGGGCGGGCTCGACCTGCCGACGGGCGGACACGTAATGATCGATGGCCGCGAGATGTCTGCGCTGCCCGATGTCGAGCGCGGCAGGCTTCGAAATGTCGCGATGGGATTTGTCTACCAGTTCCACCACCTGCTGCCCGAGTTCAGCGCGCTCGAGAATGTTGCCATGCCGCTGCTGATACGCCGGCTGCCGCGCGCGCAGGCCGAGGAAAGCGCCCGGACCCTGCTGGCGCGAGTCGGGCTCGCGGACCGCCTCACGCATCGCCCCGCCGAACTCTCCGGCGGCGAGCGCCAGCGAGCGGCGGTGGCGCGCGCGCTGGTGACGCGCCCGCGCATCGTACTGGCTGACGAGCCGACCGGAAATCTCGATGGCGCCCACGCGCGCCAGATATTCGCCCTGATGATGGAACTGAATCGCGAACTGGAAACCAGCCTCGTGATCGTCACGCATGACACACAGCTGGCCGCGCGCATGGATCGCGTGCTGACGCTGCAAGACGGATTACTGCTCGAACACGACGCTTGAGGCGCCGACGCGCTGAATGCGGCCGATCCATGATCGGCGCCGGTCACCGATGGACGATCCGCCATGCCCTGGCTCGTGCTGGCATTCTGCGCCGGAGCCGGGTGCGTGCATTTCATTCCCGCGCTGCCGGTCCCCGGCAGCCTGCTCGCAGTTTTCGCCGCGGGCATGTTGTTGCTGCGGCGATTGCCGGCGCTCGCGGCGCTGCTGTCGGGCTTTGCCTGGACCGCAGCTGGCGCGCACCGGACCATCGCGGATGACTGGCCCTGTGCGCGCGACCGCGAGATCGTCGAGCTCCACGGCGTCGTCAGCGCCCCTGCGACGCTGCGCCAGGGCCGCGTCGACTTCGACATCCGCGCAACTGAAGCAGCCGGCTCCGGGGAGCCTGCCCGGCTGAGGCTCAGCTGGTACGAGGCCACCGCAATTCCGCTGCCGGGCCAGGTTTGGCGCCTGCAGGCCCGGATTCGCTGCCGCAGCGGCCTTGCGAATCCGGGAGCGCCTGATCGCGAGCTGGAGTTGCTGCGGCAGCGGATCAACGCTACCGGATACATCGCGGCGGGATCCAGGCCGCTGCTCCTGGCCGACCGGCCGTGGCAATACCCAGTAGAGCGGCTGCGCGCGCGCATTGCCGCCGGAATCAGTGCGGCAGTGCATTCCGGCGATTCGGCGGCAGTCCTGCAGGGTCTTGCGGTTGGCGCGCGCAGCAGTGTGCCCGAACAACTGTGGGAGGCCTTCGCGGCTACCGGGGTTGCGCACCTGATGGCGATCTCGGGCCTGCACGTGACCGGCTTCGCGCTGTTCGTGCTGTTCGTGCTACGGGCAGGCTGGCGGCTGTCGACACGGCCGGGGCGGGCACGAATCGCCGCCGAAATGACCGTGGTGGTGATCGCCACCACCGCCTATGCAGTGCTTGCCGGCGCCTCCTTGCCGACGCTGCGCACCGTCGTGATGGTCGCAATTGTGGCCTCGCAGCGGGTCCTGCGTCGCGCCATGCCGGTGCACATGACACTGGCGCTCGCGGCCCTGCTGCTGGTTGCAGCCGATCCGCTTGCCGTGTCTTCACCCGGCTTCTGGCTCTCATTCGTCGCAACTGCCGTGCTGATTGCGCTGATCGACGCGGGGCCCGGATGGCTGGAGCGCGGCACGGCCTTTCTGAGGGCACAGTTGACAATCCTGTTGTTGCTGACGCCGGTGCTGGCCGCCGCCTTCGGCCGGCTTTCGCTGATTGCCCCGATCGCCAACGCCCTCGCGATTCCGGTTTTCAGCTGCGTGCTGCTGCCTGTAATCCTGCTGGCAACTGCGCTCACGGCGCTCTGGCCAGGGACTGCCGACGGCATCTGGCAGTCCCTCGGGTCTGTTCTCGATGCCTGCTGGCCCTGGTTCATCGCAGCCAGCCGGCTGGCGTTCGCCGCCTGGTGGCCGGCCGCGCAGCCGCTGGCGCTCGTCATCACCGCCGGCGCAGCGGCATTCGCTGCATTGCTGATCCCGCTCAGCGGCCTGCGCGTCGCGGCCGGGGCGATGCTCATGGCGATCGCGCTCGGGCAGGCTGGGCGCCCGGATGCGGATGCCTGGACACTGACCGTGCTCGACGTTGGGCAGGGACTCGCAAGCGTCGTGCAGACCCGCGAGCATGTGCTGGTCTTCGATACCGGCCCGGGCTGGCGCACCGGTTCCGCAGCGGCGCGCGTCTCGCTGCTGCCGTGGCTTCATGCACAGGGAATACGCCGCATCGACCGGCTGGTGCTGAGTCACGACGATCGCGATCACACGGGCGGCGCCAGCCTGCTGCGCGAGTCAATACCGGTCGGCGAATTCATCGTCGGTCCGGGCGTACGGGGACGCGATTCCGCCCGGCCGTGTCGCCGTGGCGACGGCTGGTCCTGGGACGGCGTCACATTCGAAGTGCTGCATCCATCGGAGCGCGAGCACGGCGGCGACAACGATAATTCCTGCGCGATTCGAATCGCCGCGCCCGGCGGCAGCGCACTGCTGCTGGCAGATCCTGAAGCCGATGCAGAGCAGGAGCTTCTTTCCCAGCCGCTGGCCGCCGATGTCGTGCTGGTGCCGCACCATGGCAGCCGTACATCGTCCGGACCGCGGCTGATCGCCGCCACCGGCGCGGGACTCGCGATCGTGTCGACGGGCTTCGGCAATCGCTGGAATCTTCCCGCTGCGGCCGTCATCGCGCGCTGGCGCGCCGCCGGCGCAATCGTGCTGGACACCGCCACCGTCGGCGCGGTCACGGTCGATTTCGCTGCCACACCCGGCGGCATCCGGGTGCGGGCCGAGCGGCTCGCCACTCGGCGCTGGTGGCGCAGGGATGAATCGCGCTGAACCGGCAGGGCATCGGCGCAGCGGCCACGGTATCATGCTGCCGCATGTGGGAAATCATCGCTGCCGGCGGCCTTGTCATGGTGCCGATCATCCTGTGCTCGGTGGTCGCCGTCGCCATCGTGATCGAGCGTCTGTGGACCCTGCAGCGCAAGCGCGTCATTCCGCGTGAACTGACCGATCGCGTCTGGAAACTGGTCGAGACCAGGACTCTGAATGACAGGCACATCGAGGCGCTGGCGCGCAATTCCCCGCTGGGACGGGTGCTCGCCGCGGGCCTTGCGAACCGCAATCACGGGCGGGAGATCATGACGGAGCAGATCGAGGACACCGGTCGCCACGTGGTCCACGAACTGGAGCGGTTCTTGAACACGCTCGGCACGATTGCCGCGATATCGCCGCTGCTGGGACTGCTCGGCACGGTGACCGGCATGATTTCGGCCTTCAATGCGATCACCGAGGCGGGCGTGGGCGATCCGCGCGCCCTGTCGGGTGGCATCGGCGAGGCGCTGATCACGACCGCGGCCGGCCTGATCGTCGCGATTCCCGCGCTGTTCGCCTACCGCTACTTGCGGGGCGCGGTGGACGCGCTGGTCATCGACATGGAGAAGGAGGCGACCCGGCTGGTGCAGGCCTTTGATCGCTCCGGGGCGCATTCGATTGCTTCCGAGCGGCGGCGTGAAGCGGCGTCATGAGGCTGGGCTCCACCCGGCGCGATGATCCCGAGCTGAATATGACGTCTCTGATCGACGTCGTCCTGCTGCTCGTCATCTTCTTCATGCTGGCGACCACCTTTGTGAAGGAAGGGCGGCTGCGCGTCGAATTGCCGGCAGCGAATGCTGCGCAAGCCGACGCGCCGCTGGACCCGCTGGTAATCTCGATCACGGCGCAGGGCAGTTACCGCGTCAACGATTTCCCGCTGATCAACAATTCGCGCGACACCCTGCGCGCCGCATTGCAGAAAGTGGCCGCAGGCGAGACCGGGCGCCCGGTGACGATTCGAGCCGACGCGCGCGCGACCCATCAATCCGTCGTGACCGCGATGGACGTGGCCGCGCGCCTTGGCTTCACGCAGGTCAACATTGCAACAGTCAGCCAGCAAGCGGAAGAATGATCCCGACCTGCTGCCGCTGAACAAGAGCGGCCTCGGGATCTACCTGCGGCTGATGGCCTATGCCAGGCCGCACTGGCCGATGTTCCTGCTCGGCGTCGTCGGCATGGTGATGTTCGCGGCGGTCGACACCGGCCTCGCCTGGCTGGTGAAGAAATTCCTGGACGGTGCCTTTGTGGAGCGGGACCAGCGGGTACTGCTGCTGGTGCCGGGGGGCATCATCGTCCTGTTCACAATCCGCGGCATCGGCGATTTCCTGGCGGTATTCGCTCCCGGCTGGGTGGGCCGCCACGTCATCAAGGCGATGCGGCGCGACGTTTTCGCCCGGTTCCTGCAGCTGCCGGCAGCGTTTTTCGACCGCAATGGCGTAGCGCCGCTGCTGTCGCGCCTGACCTACAACATCGAGCTGGTCGCGGAGGCCGCGACCACCGCAATCACCTCGCTGATCCGCGACACGCTAACGATCGCCGGCCTGCTCGGCTGGCTGTTCTACATGAACTGGCGCTTGAGCACATTCGCACTGGCGGTCGCGCCATTGATCATCGGCCTGATGCGGATCACCAGCCGGCTGTTCCGGCGCTACAGCATGCGGATCCAGTCCTCGATGGGCGATGTGACGCGGGTTGCGAAAGAGGCGCTCGAGGGCCACCGCATGATCAAGGTCTTCAATGCCCAGCCCCAGCAGCAGGGCTCGTTTGAGCAGGTCAACGAGCGCAATCGTGCGAGTTTCATGAAGCTCGTGGCAGTGAAGGCAGTGTCAAACCCGGTGGTGCAGGTGATTGCGGCATTCGGTCTCGCGGCCGTCATGTACGTTGCAATCCGCGATGTGCTGCAGAAGGGCCTGTCGGTCGGCGAGTTCACGTCATTCCTGACGGCATTGCTGCTGATCACGGCGCCGCTGCGCCGGCTGGTAAGCGTGGTAGGACCGCTGCAGCAGGGAATCGCCGCGGGCCAGAGCGTGTTCGAGATTCTCGATACGAATGCCGAGGACCAGGGAGGCACGCGTCGCATCGCGCAGGCGCGCGGAGAAATCGAGTTCCGTCGCGTGAACTTCACCTATGAAGCGGACAAGGGCAAGGTGCTGCGCGACATCAACCTCCGGGTGGAGCCCGGTGCAACCGTCGCGATCGTCGGACGCTCGGGCGGCGGCAAGTCGACGCTGGTGAGCCTGCTGCCGAGATTTTACGATCCGGATTCCGGAGAAGTGCTGCTGGATGGCGTCAACCTGCGCGAGTACCGGCTGCCGGAGCTGCGCAGCCAGATCTCGCTGGTCAGCCAGGAAATCATGCTGGTCGACGACACCATTCGCAACAATATCGCGTTCAGCGCGCCTGGCGCCGATGCGGCGGCGGTCGAGCGCGCTGCCCGCGCCGCCCACGTGCTGGCATTCGCCGGCGAATTTCCAGAGGGCCTGGACACGGCAATCGGCGAACGCGGCGCGCTGCTGTCGGGTGGGCAGCGCCAGCGCGTCGCCATCGCAAGGGCGCTCCTGAAAAACGCGCCGGTGCTGATCCTTGACGAGGCGACATCGGCACTCGATTCGGAATCGGAGAGGGCGGTGCAGGCGGCGCTCGTCGAACTGCTGCGCGGGCGCACGACACTGGTCATCGCCCACCGCCTGTCGACCATCGAGAATGCCGACCGGATCGTGGTGCTGGACGAAGGGCGCATCATCGAATCGGGCAGCCACCGCGAACTGCTTGCAGCGGGCAGCGTCTATGCGGCGCTGCACCGGATGCAGTTCAACGTCTAGGCCGCGCCGTGCTGCAGGAATGGCTGCTCGGGACCTGGTACGGTGACCGCCGGCGCGGCAGCTGGCTGCTGCCATTGGCGTGGCTGTTCGGGATCCTGACCCGGTTCCGGCGCCGGGCGTACCGGCGCGGCATCCTCCCGAGCTACCGTTCGCGGCGCCCGGTCGTGGTGGTCGGCAATCTGACGGTCGGCGGCACCGGCAAGACGCCGCTGGTCATCTGGCTCGCGGGCGAACTTGCGGCGCGCGGCCTGCGCCCGGGGATTGCAAGCCGCGGTTATCGTGGCAGCGGTGGTCCGGCCAGACTGGTGACCGATGCCGACGACGCTGCCTCGGCCGGCGATGAGGCCATCCTGCTGCACCGGCGGCTACGGCTGCCGGTCGCGGTCGCAGCGCGCCGCGCCGATGCCGTGCGACTGCTGGAGCCACTGTGCGACCTGGTCCTGACCGACGATGGCCTGCAGCATTATTCGCTGCAGCGCGACTTCGAGATTGCAGTCGTTGACGGCGCGCGCGGACTCGGCAATGGGCGGCTGTTGCCCGCGGGCCCGCTGCGCGAGGCGCGCCGCCGGCTTTACGAGGTTGACGCCGTCGTCGTGAATGGTAGCGGATTCGATTGGCCAGGCGCGGCGACAATGGAACTCGCGCCGGTCGCGGTGGTGGCGCTCGCGGGGGGTGAACGCAGGCCGCTTGGCGCATTTGGCGGCCGCAGGGTCCGGGCAATCGCCGGCATCGGCAATCCGGCACGGTTCTTTGCGATGTTGCGCGGCCATGGCTTGAGCCTGGAGGAGCTGGCGCTTCCTGATCATGCGGCGATACCGCACACTGCGCTTGTCAATGACAGCGGGCAGCCGGTGCTGATGACAGAGAAGGATGCCGTAAAATGCGCAGGCGAGGGCCTGCAGCAAGCCTGGTACGTGGAGATCGACGCGCGCGTCGAAGGCGCGGCGGCGAGCCAGATGGTCGAGCAGGTCGTGGGTCTGGTGCGAAACCGGAGTCAGGAGGCGTGATCCCGTGGATGACAACCTGATCGACATCCTGGCCTGCCCGATCTGCAAGGGCCCGTTGCAGTGGATCCGCGAATCGCGCGAATTGCTTTGCCGTGCCGACCGCCTTGCCTACCCGCTGCAGGACGATATTCCGGTCATGCTCCCGGACCAGGCCCGCAGGCTCCTGCCCGACGATCCCGCGCTCACCGGACACTGAATGTTCCGTGTCGCGATTCCCGCCCGGCTCGATTCGACGCGTTTTCCGGCAAAGGTTCTCGCGCCGCTCGCAGGCAGGGCGATGATCGAGCATGTGCATGGCCTCGCGCAGCGTTCGGGCGCTGCCGAGGTCGTCATCGCGACCGACAACGAGCGCGTCCGCGCCGCCTGTGCGGCATTCGGCGCCCAGGTCGAATTGACATCGGCGGAGCATCTCTCGGGCACGGACCGGATCGCCGAACTGGCACGTCGACGCGGCTGGGCCGACGATTCGATCGTCGTCAATGTGCAGGCTGATGAGCCGCTGTTGCCGCCGGCCCTGATCGACCAGGTCGCCGGTCTGCTGGCGGACGATGCCGGCGCCGACATCGCGACACTGCAAACGCCGATCACTACGATCGGCGATTATCTCGATCCGAATGTCGTCAAGGTCGTCGGGCGCGCCGATGGGCGAGCCCTGTATTTCAGCCGGGCCCCGATTCCGTGGAATCGCGATGCCGCTCCGGAGGGCCTCGCGAGCCAGCGCGATTATCGGGGCTCGCGGCGGCATATCGGGATCTATGCGTATCGGCTTGGGGCCCTGCAGCAGCTTGCGGCGTCGCGGCCATCGGCGCTCGAACAACTGGAGCGGCTCGAGCAGCTGCGAGCGCTGCAGATTGGACTCGCGATCGCGATCACCGATGCCTGCGAAACGCCTGGCCCGGGCGTGGATACCGCCGCCGACCTCGCGCGCGTGGAGCGGCTGCTGGCCGGAAACCCGCGCCGCCCATGAGTACTGGCGGGGCGCAGGTCGAACCCTTTTACGCGGTCGAGATCAACCGGCTGGCGAATGAGCGGTCGCGACACGGCCTGCCGGTGATTCACATGGAGGTGGGGCAACCCTCTGCCGGCGCGCCGCATGCTGCGATCGAAGCGGGACATCGTGCGCTGGCCGGCTCGCCGCAAGGCTACTGGGAAAGCAGTCTCCTCAGGGATCGTATTGCCGCGCTGTACGGCGAGCGCTACGGCCTCGGTGTCGATGCCGCGCGCGTCATGCTGACCATGGGTGCCTCGGGCGCGCTGGTCCTGTCACTCGCCCTCCTGTTCGAGTGGGGATCGCGCGTCGCAGTCGCCCGTCCGGGCTATCCGGCGCACCGCAATGTACTGCGCGCCCTGGGACTTGAAGCGGTGGAACTCGATTGCGGGCTGGAGACCAGGTTCCAGCCGACAGCCGGCATGATCGCTGCCCTCGAGCCGGCACCCGCCGGACTGATCCTGACGAGCCCGTCGAATCCCACCGGGACGATGATCGAAGGCGCCGGACTGCAGCAGCTCGCGGACGTGTGCAGGAAGCGCGGAATACGGATCATCTCCGACGAGACCTATCACGGCATCACCTACGGCCTGCCCGCGCACTCGATTCTCGAGTTCGAGAATGACGCGGTCGTCGTCAACAGTTTTTCGAAGTACTGGTGCATGACCGGTTGGCGGCTCGGCTGGGCAGTTGTTCCTGAAGCACTGGTTGAGGCAATGAGCCGCTATTCGGCGAACCTGTTTCTGGCGCCGCCGACGCTGGCGCAGCATGTCGCGCTGGTCGCGATGGATGAACGAGCGGAACTCGAGGGCCACGTCGCGACTTACGCCAGGAACCGGGAACTGCTCATGACGGCGCTGCCGCAGCTCGGCATCGCGCGCATGGCGCCGGTGGACGGAGCGTTCTATATTTATGCCGATATTTCGCATCTGACCGGTGATTCGCTGGCGTGGTGCCGGGAACTGCTTGACAGCACGGGCGTCGCGCTCAACACCGGACGCGACTTCGACGCGATCCACGGTGGAAACTTCATCCGCCTGTCGTTCGCGGTGTCCCCGGCGGAGATTCAGATGGCGCTCGAACTGCTGGACGGATGGCTGCGCAACAGGCGCAATCAATGACGCACCGCCTATTATTCGTCTGCCTTGGCAACATCTGCCGCTCCCCGACGGCCGAGGCGGTGTTCCGGGACCTTGCCCGGCGCGAAGCCGCCGGGCTCGCCGTCGAGGTGGATTCGGCGGGCACACACACTTATCACATCGGTTCAGCCCCCGACGCGCGCACGGTTGCCGCAGCGCTTCGCCGCGGCATCGATATGAGCGGACTGCGGGCCCGGGTGGTCGAGCGCGCCGACTTCGAGCGCTTCGATCTGCTGCTGGCGATGGATAGGCAGAACTGCCAGCACCTGCTTCGCATGGCGCCGCCTGAACGCCGCGATCGCGTGCATCTGTTCCTGGAGTTCGCTCCGGATCAGGAACGGCGCGAGGTTCCCGATCCCTATTACGGCGGCGCAACAGGTTTTGAGGATGTACTCGACCTGATCGAAGAGGCAGCGCGCGGCCTGCTGACCGCGCTCGCTGCCTCGCGCTGATTCATTCCTTGGGCTCGAAGTGCCGGCCCTCGCCCGGTGTCGAAGACCAGACCGTGTAGGTCTCCGACGGGCGTTCCGTCACGCCGGGCGACGGCGCTGACGCAGGCGGCGCCGCCGGCTCTTCCGCCCGCTGCGGGCCAGGCGGGGTCGTCGCAGGCGCTTCAACCGGCGCCATGGGCGCGGCCGCTTCCCGCCAGCCCGGTTGTTCAGCCGGTTGTGCATGGGAATCCTGCGGTACTTCGGCCGCCGGCGCTCCGTTCCGGTCAGGAGATGACGGCGCGGCGTCCACAGGCCCAAGCTGATCCAGCCGTGCTTCGCGATTGCCACCGCGTCCGCGTCCGCGCCGGCGCCGGCGCCGACGCTTCGGTTCGCCTTCCGCGTTGGCCTTATCCGCGGGCGGCTCATGCACGGGCTCAGCGTCGCGTGGCTGCGACTCCTGATGCCGGTCGCCCTTGGGAGTCGCTTCCTGATCGCGGCCGCGACTGCGGTTGCGATCCTTGTTGCGGTCGCGGTCACGGTCCCGATCGCGATCCCTTGGATGGCGATGGTCGGCACGCTGGCGATGATCACTGCGATCGCGCCGATGCGCGCCTCGCTCCTCGCCGCGATCGCGCGGATGGCGGTTTGCGCGCGGTTCATGGCGCCGCTGGCCATTTCCGGCTGCCGTTGACACTGCCTCGCCGCCGCGCGCGCCATTCCCGCGGAACAAAGCGAGCACGCGCGCCCAGAATCCCGGGCCCGCAGCGGACCTTGGGCTAGCAGGGGTGGGCGCCGGGGCTGCCGGCGCGATTGCCTGCACCGCCGGCTGGGCCGGGGCGGGACGTCGGTCCGCAGCAGACTGGAAATCCATCTCAGGCGCGGGTTTGCCGGCCATCTGGTAGCTGGTCACGGCATTCTCGGGAAGTGGCATCTCGTCCCCGCGTACGCGCCGGATCAGATAATTCGGCGTCTGCATATTCGGGTCCGGCACCAGCACGATGTCGGTTGCACTGCGACTCTCGAGCTGATTCAGCCACTCGCGCTTTTCGTTGATCAGGAAGGTCGCGACGTCGACGGGGAGCTGCGCAACGACCCGCATCGTGTGATCCTTGCGCGCTTCCTCGCCGATCACGCGGAGCAGGGCGAGTGCCATCGATTCGACGCTGCGGATCGTCCCCATGCCGCTGCAGCGCGGGCAGGCCATGTGGGTGGATTCACCGAGCGACGGCCGCAGGCGTTGGCGCGACATTTCCATCAGGCCGAAGCGCGAGATCCTGCCCAGCTGGATGCGCGCGCGATCAGCCCGCACTGCCTCGCGCAAGCGCTCTTCGACCTCCTGCTGGTTTTTCTTCGACTCCATGTCGATGAAATCGATGACGATCAGGCCGCCGAGATCGCGGATCCGGAGCTGCCGGGCGATTTCCTCAGCCGCCTCCAGATTCGTGTTGAAAGCGGTGGTTTCGATATCGGCGCCGCGCGTCGCGCGCGCCGAGTTGATGTCGATCGAAACCAGTGCCTCGGTATAGTCGATCACGACACTGCCGCCGGACGGCAGCGTGACTGTATGGGCATGAGCCGACTCGATCTGGCTCTCGATCTGATAACGCGTGAACAGCGGCACGTCGTCGGTGTAGAGTTTCAGCTGGCGCTGGGCGTCGACGGTCTGGAATCGCTGCACATACTCCAGCGCGCGCTCGTATGCGGCCTGCTCGTCGATCAGCACTTCGCCGATTTCATCCGAAAGATAGTCGCGCAGCGCGCGCGTGACGGCATCGCTCTCCTGGTAAACGAGGAATGACGCCGGCCGTTCGCCGGCCGCAGTCACAATGGCGTCCCAGTTGGCGCGCAGGGTTTCCAGGTCCCATTGCAGTTCTTCAGGGGCGCGCCCGACTCCCGCGGTCCGTACGATGGTCCCCATGCCGTCCGGCAGGCGCAGCTGCTCCAGCGAATCGCGCGTGACGTCGCGATCCTCGCCCTCGATGCGTCTCGACACGCCGCCGGCCCGCGGGTTGTTCGGCATCAGCACGAGGAAGCGTCCGGCCAGGCTAATATAGGTGGTGAGGGCGGCGCCCTTGTTGCCACGCTCGTCCTTCTCGACCTGGACCAGCAGGTCCTGGCCTTCCTGCAGCACATCGCGGATATTGAAGCGCGCGCCCGGTGCGGGCTGGAAACGGTAATACTCGCGCGCGACTTCCTTCAGCGGCAGGAAACCCTGGCGCGCCGAGCCGTATTCGACGAATGCCGCTTCGAGACTCTGTTCGACGCGCGTGATGCGCGCCTTGTAGATGTTGCCCTTTTTCTGCTCGCGCGACGGTATCTCGATTGACAGGTCGTAGAGCTTCTGGCCGTCAACCAGAGCTACGCGCAACTCCTCTTGCTGGGTTGCGTTGACAAGCATTCTTTTCATGTGCCCCTTCCGAGGTACTTGGGGCCGCGCGGCTGGCGATGTCACGTGGAAGCACGAGGGGATACTCATTGATCCGCAGGCGTGGATTGCAGGTGCGCACAGACAGGCCGTGGCGTATAGCCGCCCGGCCGCTTCCGATCGCTTTCTGCATTGAATTCGACACGCGCGGGAACGTCACATCCGAGCGAACGGCCGGCGATGGCCTGGGTTTCCCAGACCAACTAACATGCGGCGCCAGCCCGGCGCGACACCAACGGATAACCGCGAGTCGAGGGGGAGGGTCCGCGTACCGGTCAGCGGCCACGTTCCGCTCTGCGGAACCTGCGCCGTAAGACCTGAAACTCGGGTCTAAGATATCAGCAATGATTTCGGAAAATCAATACTTTAGGAAAACTCGGTGAGTCAGGACGGAGCCTTGGCCGGTGGTGTGCGGAAGATACTTGCCGGGCCGGCGGGGGATGGACAGCGCCTGGACAATTTCCTGCTGCGAGAACTCAAGGGTGTGCCCCGCAGCCGCGTCTATCGCCTGCTGCGAAGGGGCGAGGTCCGCGTGAACGGGGGTCGCGCAAAGCCCGATTACCGGCTTGCGGCGAATGACCTGGTGCGCCTGCCGCCGCTGCGCGACATGCCCGCGGGCGAGGAACCGCCCGGCCGCATTCCGGATTCCCTGCTGGCAGTGGTGCGTGAAGCCCTGGTCCACGAGGACGAGCGCATCCTCGCTTTCAACAAGCCGTCGGGCCTCGCGGTCCACGGCGGATCGGGTCTCTCGTTCGGTCTGATCGAAGCACTGCGTGCCCTGCGTCCCAACGAGCCACTGGAGCTGGCCCATCGCCTCGATCGCGACACCAGCGGCTGCCTGCTGGTCGCAAGGACGCGCGTTGCCCTGCGGGAACTGCATGCGATGTTGCGCGAAGGCCAGGTCGAGAAGCACTACACCGCGCTGGTGGCCGGACAATGGCGGCTCGGCCGCAAGAAGATCGACGCCCCGGTCCTGACACAGGCCCGCAGGGGCGGCGAACGCATGGTTCGCGTGCACGCAGATGGCAAACTCGCGATTTCCATCTTCGATCCGCGCCAGCACTACCAGGGGATTGCTTCACTGGTGGACGTCGCAATCCACACCGGGCGCACGCACCAGATCCGTGTCCATGCGGCGCACGCGGGTCATCCGGTCGCAGGCGACGAAAAATACGGACTTCGTGAATTCAATTCCCGCATGCGCGAGTTCGGCCTGCGCCGGATGTTCCTGCACTCGAGCTTCGTCGCATTTCGCTGGCCGGGCTCCGGGCAGCGGCTCCGGATCGAAGTCGAACTGCCCGCGGATCTTGCCGCTGTGCTAGCGGCGCTGCCGAGGAGTACGGACATTCAGCGATGATGCGAGGCCAGTGGATCGATCCCCGCCCGCCGCAGCGCGCCCGCGACCCAGATCAATGGCATGCCGATCAGCGCCGTCGGGTCGCTGCTGTCGATGGCATCGAATAACGCGATGCCGAGGCCCTCGCAGCGGAAACCGCCGGCGCAGTCGTAGGGGCGATCGCGCTGCACATACCGCGCGATCTCCCCGGTGCTGAGTGTCCGGAATCGGACGACTGTGCGGTCGACATGCTGGCTGAGGGACGCAGGCCGCCCACGGGCCAGGACGATGGCGGTGAAGAATGTCACGGCGCGGCCACTGCAGAAAGCGAGTTGCTCGCGGCAGCGCTTCGCGGTTCCAGGCTTGTCCAGCACCCGGCCCGCGCAGTCCGCGACCTGATCGGAGCCGAGCACCCATGCCTCCGGGTGCGCGGTCGTGACAGCCTCGGCCTTCGCGAGCGCGAGCCTGGCGGCACGCGCAGTCGGCGCTTCGCCGGTAACCGGTTTCTCGTCGACGCCTGGCACCGCTATCCTAAATGGCAGGCCGAGGCGCTTGAGGAGCGCATCGCGATACGGCGATGCGGAAGCAAGTATCAGTGCCACAGACATCGGTTCAGTGCTTAAAAAACAAGGATTTGCGCGGGATAGTTTTTGACACCCTCAGCCGGCCTCACTATCATACCGCCCCCATGCCCCAGGCCTCGAAGGAGCCGCTCGACGCGTTGAGGCTGGCCGCGACGGCTGCGGTCGTGGAGCGGGAATTTCCGCTGGCGGGCTTCGGCCGGCTGGCGGACCGGCTGGCGGCAACGGACGGTGTGGCATTGGCGCGCATGACGCTCGCCACGGCTGGCGGCGTGCCGACCGGGGAGCTCGAAGTTCGCGCCGAGGCCCTGCTGGCCTGCCAGCGTTGCCTCGGGACCATGCGCCGCACATTGCGGTCCACTTCGCGGCTAGCTTTCGTGGAGCGCGAGGACGCTCCGGCTCCGGCGGATTACGAGTCGATCCCGGGCGATCCCCGCCGGGTCGATCTGGCCGGACTGGTCGAGGATGAATTGCTGTTGTCGCTGCCGTTGATCGCGATCCACGGCGCCGGCGAAAAATGTGCAGCGCGGGAATCGCGCGACACGGAGATGGGGCCGGCTGCACCGGAAATGCGGCGCCCATTCTCCCGACTGAAGGAACTGCTGAAACACTGAACCGGAGATGATGTTCCATGCCCGTACAAAAAAGCCGCAAGTCCCCGTCCAAGCGCGGCATGCACCGCTCGCACGAACGGATCACGAAGCCGGCATTGTCCAAGGATCCGACGACCGGCGAGACGCACTTGCGTCATCGCATCAGCCGCGATGGCTTCTATCGCGGCCGCAAGGTGATCGAAACGCCTGTCGAGGAAACCGCCAAGGATTGACCCGGGCCGTGGCCGGGGCATCGGAAAGCCAATGCTGAGCCATTACGCGCGCGTGGCAGGCACCGGCAGTTACCTGCCGGAAAAGGTCCTGACGAACGCGGATCTCGAAAAGCTGGTCGAGACCAGCGACGAGTGGATCCGCACGCGCACGGGCATCGAGCGGCGCCACGTCGCGGCGGAGTCTGAAACATGTTCCTCGATGGCGGAACATGCGGCGCGACGCGCGCTGAAGGCGGCCGGCCAGACGCCTGCGGACGTGGATTTCATCGTGGTTGGAACGACCACGCCGGACCTGATTTTTCCGAATACCGGGACCCTGTTGCAGCAGCGCCTCGACATTCACGGCTGCCCCGCATTTTCGCTCGAGACTGCCTGCAGCGGCTTCGTCTACGCGCTTTCGATCGCCGACAAATACGTTAGGCTCGGCGACTCGAAATGCGCGCTGGTTGTCGGCGTGGAATGCCTGTCGCGGATCACCGACTGGAGTGATCGCGCGACTGCCGTGCTGTTCGGCGATGGCGCGGGCGCCGTCGTGCTGACGCCCGCTGACGAGCCGGGGATTATCGGCACCCACCTGCATTCGGACGGACGCTACAAGGACCTGCTCTATTTTCCCTACGGGGTGGGGAAAGGATTCGACAAGCTGCGCGGCGGCGCGACTGCGGGCATCACGATGCAGGGCAACGAAGTGTTCAAGGTCGCCGTGCGCACCCTGTCGCGACTGGTCGATGAAACGCTGGCCAAGAACGGCGTCGAGCGCAGTCAGATCGACTGGCTGATCCCGCACCAGGCCAATCTGCGGATCATCCAGTCCGCTGCCGACAAGCTCGGGCTGCCGATGGAGAAGGTCGTCGTGACCGTGCAGGATCACGGCAATACCTCGGCGGCCTCGATACCACTCGCGCTCGACACCGCGGTCAGGGACGGGCGGATCCATCGCGGCCAGACACTCCTGCTCGAGACCTTCGGCGGCGGGTTCACCTGGGGCTCGGCGCTGATTCGCTACTGATGCGAAACCGGTGGCATTCGGCGCGGTCCATACCCCGATGATTCCGCGCCACTATCCGGGCCTGCATCTGCTCTCCGGCATCCTGCTGGCCGCGTCCGGTTTTCGCGCCGATGCCGCGAGTTTTCCGCTGCCGGCCGCTGGCAGCGATGTGATCGGCGAAATGCGGGTGGCGACGACGGATCAGCATGACTCGCTGCTCGACGTCGCGCGGGCGAATGGCCTCGGCTACGAGGAGATCACCAACGCCAATCCAGGCGTGGACGCATGGCTGCCCGGCGCCGGCACCTCGGTCCTGCTGCCGACGCGCCGGCTGCTGCCGCAGGCGCCGCGTGAAGGCATCGTCATCAATCTGCCGGAACACCGCCTGTACTGGTTTCCGCCTGCGGCGGCCGGCGAACAACGGGTCGTCTGGACCTTCCCGGTCAGCATCGGAAAAATGGACTGGCACACGCCGCTCGGATCGACGCGCGTGGTCAGCAAGATCAGGAATCCGACCTGGACACCGCCAGCCTCGGTGCGCGAGGAGCACGCCGGCCGTGGCGACTTGCTGCCAGCAGTCGTGCCAGCCGGACCTGACAATCCCCTCGGGCAATTTGCGTTGCGGCTCGGCATCCCCGGCGGCGCTTACCTGATCCACGGCACCAATCGTCCGGCAGGTGTCGGCATGCAGGTCACGCATGGCTGCATGCGGCTCTATCCCGAGGACATCGAGCGCCTGTTCGGAATGGTGCCGGTCAATACCCCGGTGCTGATCGTCAACCAGCCCTACAAATGGGGCTGGCACGATGGCGAACTCCTGATCGAGATCCATCCGCCGCTGCAGGAAGACACCGTCGAGCCTCCATCGCTGACCGACCTGACCAGACTGATCGTCGAAGCCACGCGCTCGCAGCCACTTGCGATCGACTGGGCGAGCGCAGAAGAGACATGGCGCGCCTCGCGCGGCGTGCCGGCTGCGGTTTCGATGCGAGGGCCGGGCACCACGGCGGGCCTGGCCCCGGCTGCCCACTGAATAGAAAAAAAGCCCCGCAGCGCTGCCGCTGCGGGGCTTCTGATCGTCAGCCTCGTGTCGATTACTTCGACATCGACTTTTCGAACATGCGATCCATCTTCGCGCTGTTCGCGTCGCAGCACTGCTGTGCGGCCTGCGCCGCAGACAGGGCCTGATTGGCCGAGTTCTGCGCCGAGGTGGCAGCCTGCTGTGCGGCGGCTGCGGCACGGCTCGCGCCATCCGCCGCGGACTTCACGCCATCCATGTCACCGGACAGCCGGGAGACCTGGGACTTGAGCGAGTCCACTTCCGCCTGCAAGGGCTTCAGATCGGTGCAGCCTGCGCCCAGCGCAATGACGGCGGCAGCGACGCCCACCTTCAGGATGTTGATCATGAGATTGTTCTCCACTTTGTTGCTTGGAACGTAACAACCCGCTTTCGCGGCTGCACAGTGGTCGGCGTTCCTTACCCGACCGCGCGGTTGTATTTGACATTGTAACTTAACAGCGGATTCTGTTAAAGCACGGATGCCCTGTCGCCACCCGGCGACAGTGGCATCCTGATGACATGCGCGGGGCGCAGATTTCCGATTACCCGGCGGGGCTCCCAGTGGCGCGATGCGCGGGCTTGCCTGCGCGTTGCTGCGGAAATGATCGCGATGATCCGCCCAGGAATCGGATTCCGGCTGCGTGCTGCGAGCTTTGGGGCACCGGTTCGTTGTCGCATCGGTAGCTGGGCATCGGAGCCTGCTCTGGGCGGCTGTCGTGATTCCGCAAGGCATGCTCGTTGCGTGACTGGGCCTGGCGCGGATGCCGGCAGGGTGGCTTGAGCGGGTGCTTGCCAGCCGCTTCAGCCTGTATATAATCACAGTAACTGGTCATTCATACAGGTGTGTCATGACGGACCTCACGCCCCGCCAGCGCCAGATCCTCGAATTCATCCAGGAATCCATTGCCGGCCAGGGATTGCCGCCAACCCGCGCGGAGATCGCCCAGGCACTCGGCTTCCGCTCTCCCAATGCCGCCGAGGAGCATCTGCGTGCCCTGCAGCGCAAGGGCGTCATTTCCCTGATCGCCGGCGCTTCGCGGGGTATCGTGCTGAAGGATGCGCTGCGCGAGCAACTCGGCCTGCCGCTGATCGGCCGGGTGGCCGCCGGGCGGCCCATCCTGGCCGAGGAGCACATCGAAGGCCGCTTCCAGATCGATCCCCAGCTGTTCAGCCCGCGCCCGCATTACCTGCTGCGGGTCAGCGGCATGAGCATGCGCGATGTCGGCATTCTCGATGGCGACCTGGTCGCGGTGCATCGCTCACCCGAGGTCCGTAACCGGCAGATCATCGTGGCGCGGCTCGAAAACGAGGTGACAGTCAAACGCTATCGCCAGGACGGCGCGGTGGTCTGGCTGATGCCGGAGAACCCGGAGTTCGAACCGATCCGCGTGGACCTGCGCAAGCAGTCGTTGACGATCGAAGGCGTGGTGGTTGGCGTCCTGCGGCGCGGCCGGCCGGATGCCATGCAGTGAGCGCCACGCTCGCAGAACTGTTGCGCCACCCGGCGCTGTGGCGCGGCGCCGGTATCGTGGATGCGCCCGTGACCGTTCCGACGGGCTTTCGCCGCCTCGATGAACGCCTGCCCGGTGGCGGCTGGCCGCGGTCCAGGTTGATAGAAATGCTGGTGCCTGCCGCAGGTGTCGGCGAAATCCGCCTGCTGATGCCGGCACTTCGCGCCCTGTCCGCTGCGCGAACGGCCGCGCCGCGCTGGATCGCCTGGCTGGGTCCACCACATCTGCCCTATGCACCGGCGCTCGCCGATGCCGGGCTCGACCCCGCGCATACGCTGGTCATCAGGCCACAGGCGAGGCTCGACCTGTTGTGGGCGATGGAACAGGCATTGCGTTCCAGCGCCTGTGCTGCCGTGCTCGGCTGGGCGGCTGCGGTCGGCGACCAGGCGTTGCGCCGCCTCTCGCTGGCAGCCGCCGAGGGGCAGAGCATCGGCTTCCTGTTGCGGCCGTCCTGTCATCGCAGCGAGGCTTCGCCCGCGGCGCTCAGGCTCCTGCTGACGGCAGGAGAAAAGGGTCTCGACATCGAGATCCTGAAGAGCCTCGGCGGCGTCCCTTCGCGCATCGACAGCCTGCCGATCCACTGAGACATCCCGTATGTCCGAAGCGCGCCCGGCAACGACAACGCCGGTACCGGCGGAATTTCGGCGGGCACCGGCTCCGGCAGCCTGCGGAGCCGCACCCGCAACCGCTGCCGTCGCGCGCGAATTATGGCTGGCCGCGCATTTTCCCCAGCTGCCGCTGGAAGCCCTGCTGCCGATGGCGGGCGGTGCCCGCGCAGCGGGACTCGAGCTGCACGAACGCCGGCCGGCTGCAGAAGCCGCATTGCTGGATCGCCTGGCGCGCTGGGCGCTGCAGTTCACACCCGCCGTCAGCATCGAACCACCCGCTGCGCTCGTCGCGGAAGTGCGGGGCAGTCTCGGCCTGTTCGGCGGCGCCATGGCGCTTTGCCGCCGTGCGCAGGCCGGTCTGCGGGCCGCTGGCCTGCGGGCGAATGTGGCGCTCGCGCCGACGCCGCGTGGCGCCCTGTGGCTCGCACGCGCCGGAATCGGGATCGCAGCGGTTCGCGCCGACGCGATGCCGGGGCTCGCGGCGCGGCTGCCGCTGGCCTGCCTGGCATGGCCGGCAGATGTCATCGGCACACTGAGCGCACTCGGCATCCGCAATGTCGCCGACCTGGCGCGCCTGCCGCGCGATGGATTCACGCGCCGCTTCGGGCCGGCCCTGCAGCAGGAACTGGACGAAGGGCTCGGCCGGCGGCGTCAGCCACGACGCCGGCACGTGGTGCCGGAACGCTTCGACGAAAGGCTGGAATTGCCGGCGGAAACCGGATCGACGGCCCAACTGGAGCCGGCCGCGGAACGGCTGCTTGCCGGACTCGGCGCATTCCTGCGCGCGCGCGCGTCGGGGCTCTCCGGACTGCGCGTCGATCTGCTGCACCGGGAACGTGCGCCCACGCGGATCCGGATCGGCCTGACCCGGCCGAGCGGCCACGAGGAGCATCTGCGCCTGCTGCTGCGCGAGCGGCTCGCGCAATGCCGGTTGCCGGCGACGGTCGTGGCGCTGCGCTTCCGCTCCGGTGTCCTGCTGCCGCTCAGTCTGCGCGATGCGGGGCTCTTCGAGCAGGGCAGGGCTGCCGATCCGGAAGCGACCGCGCGCCTCCTGGAGCGCCTGCGCGCGCGCCTCGGGGAGGATGCAGTGTTCGGCGTCTGTTCGGTGCCGGAGCATCGCCCGGAGCGCGCCTGGCGCATCGCCGAGCCCGGCGGCACCACGCCATTGCCGGGGCACTGGCCGGTTTCGCGTCCGGCGCGCCCCTTGTGGATGCTCGCCGAGCCGCAACAACTCGCGGGCTGGGACGGGGTGCTCGTCACCGGCCCCGAGCGCATCGAAACCGGCTGGTGGGACGGCCACGACGTGCGCCGCGATTACTACGTCGCGATGACGCGGGGCGGCGTGCGGCTGTGGATCTTCCGCGAGCGGCCGCCCGGCCAGGGCTGGTTCCTGCACGGCGTATTCGGATGACGCGCCCGACCGCCATGCGTCAGTCCGCTGCGGTCTCGCGCCGCACGGGATCCGGCGGGGTTTCTCGCTCGCGAACTCCGCCCGAACTTACGAGTTCGCTCGCGAGAACCCCGCCACCTCGTGCGGCGCGAGGGCAAGCGCGCCGGGACCCCGCGAGTGAGCGCGTAAGTTCCGGCGGCGCGAACGAGCGGGGGTCCCGGCAGCGAAGCCCACGCGCCGCGAGACTGCGCCGGATCGCGCGTGTGGCGACCGGGGCGTGATCCGCGATGTCGTACGCCGAGCTGCATTGTCTCAGCAACTTCACATTCCTGCGTGGTGCCTCGCATCCGGCTGAACTCGTCGCGCGCGCGCGGCAACTGGGCTACGCCGCACTCGCCCTGACGGATGAATGCTCGCTGGCGGGCATCGTGCGCGCCCACGCGGCGGCACGCGATTGCGGCCTGCCGCTGGTCGTCGGCAGTGAGTTCACGCTCACCGATGGCCTCCGGCTGGTCTGCCTTGCGACCAGCCGGAAGGGTTATGGCGCACTCGCCAGGCTGATCACGCGCGGGCGACGCAGGGCAGTGAAAGGACGCTACGCGCTCGGCCGCGCAGATCTCGATGACGGGCTCGAGGATTGCCTCCTGCTCTGGCTGCCCGGGCCGGTGCCCGATACGGACGAGGGCAACTGGCTGCGCGAGCGATTCAGCGGGCGCCTGTGGATCGCCGTCGAGCTGCCGGTGGCGGGCGCCGATCGCGAGCGGCTCGCCCGGCTCGAAGCGCTGGCGCGCCAGCTCGGGATACCGGCGGTTGCCAGCGGCGACGTGCACATGCACCAGCGCAGGCGGCGGGCACTGCAGGACACGCTGACCGCGATCCGCCTGAAGACCAGCGTGGCGCGGGCGGGGCTCGCGCTCCATCCGAATGGCGAGCGCCTGCTGCGTCCGCTTGCGCGACTCGCGGAACTGTATCCGCGTCCGCTGCTCGACGCGACGCTCGAGATCGCCGGACGCTGCCATTTCTCGCTGGATGAAATCCGATACGAATACCCGGAGGAAGTCGTGCCGCAGGGCCAGCTGCCGTCTGCGTACCTGCGTGAACTGGCCGGGCAGGGCGCGGCGCGGCGCTGGCCCGGCGGCGTGCCGCAGCAGGTGCGGGAACTCCTGGACCGCGAACTCGCGCTGATCTCGGAGCTGGGCTACGAGCGCTATTTCCTGACGGTGCATGACCTCGTAGATTTTGCGCGCAGCCGCGGCATCCTGTGCCAGGGCCGCGGTTCGGCGGCCAACTCGGCGGTCTGCTATGCGCTCGGGATCACCGAGGTGGATCCCGCGCGCATGACCATGTTGTTCGAGCGCTTCATCTCGCGCGAACGCAATGAACCGCCGGATATCGACGTGGACTTCGAGCACGAGCGGCGCGAGGAGGTCATCCAGTACCTGTACCGCAAGTACGGGCGCGATCGCGCCGCGCTCACCGCGACGGTTATCTGCTACCACCCGAAGAGCGCGGTGCGCGACGTCGGCAAGGCGCTCGGGCTCGACCGGCCGCAACTCGACCGCCTGGCGGGCGCGATGCAGTGGTGGGACGGCAATGAACTTGCCGACCGGTGGGTCCGCGACGCGGGCCTCGACCCGGCCAATCCGCTGCTCGCACGCGTGCTGACGTTGACCCGCGAGCTGATCGGCTTCCCGCGGCACCTGTCGCAGCACACCAGCGGCTTCGTGATTTCGCGTGGCCCGCTCGAGGAGCTGGTGCCGATCGAGAATGCGGCGATGCCTGAACGCACGGTCATCCAGTGGGACAAGGACGACCTCGACGAGCTGGGGCTCCTGAAGGTCGACGTGCTGGCGCTCGGCATGCTGTCGGCGATCCGGAAGACGCTGGCGCTCGTGGCTGGGCTCCGCGGCAGCGAATTCCGGATGTCCGACATACCGCCGGAGGATCCCGCTGTCTACGAGATGATCTGCCGGGCCGACACGATCGGCGTGTTCCAGATCGAATCACGCGCGCAGATGGCGATGCTGCCGCGGTTGCAGCCGCGCTGTTATTACGACCTCGTCATCGAGGTCGCGATCGTGCGGCCCGGCCCGATCCAGGGCCAGATGGTGCATCCCTATCTGCGCCGGCGCGATGGCAAGGAACCGGTCGATTACCCGGGCCCGGAGGTGCGGGAGGTGCTTTCGCGCACGCTCGGCGTGCCGATCTTCCAGGAGCAGGTCATGCAGCTTGCGATCGTCGCGGCGGGCTTCACGCCGGGCGAAGCGGACCGGCTGCGGCGCGCGATGGCCGCCTGGAAACGCAAAGGCACGCTCGGGCCATTCGAGCAGCGCCTGGTCGAAGGCATGCGCGCGCGCGGCTATGACGAGGGTTTCGCGCGCCAGGTATTCCAGCAGATCCAGGGTTTCGGCGAATACGGATTTCCGGAATCGCACGCGGCGAGCTTTGCATTGCTGGTCTATGTCTCGGCCTGGCTCAAGCGCCACGAGCCGGCGGCATTCTGCTGCGCGCTGCTGAACAGCCAGCCGATGGGTTTCTATGCGCCGGCGCAGCTGGTGCGCGATGCGCGTGTGCACGGCGTGCCCGTGCTGCCTGTCGATGTCAATGCCAGCGACCTCGACTCGACACTGGAACCGGCGGCAGGCGCCGGTCCGGCGCTGCGCCTCGGCCTCGGCCGCGTGCGCGGTCTGTCACGGGCAGGCGCGGAATGCCTGCTTGCAGCACGGGCGGACGGCGCTTTCCGGGATGTCGGTGACCTGGCACGCCGGACGCGGTTGCCGCGGCGTGATCTCGAGGCGCTGGCGGCGGCCGGGGCGCTCGCCGCTCTCGCCGGTCATCGCCATCGTGCCGTCTGGCGGGTGCTCGGCGTTGAGCCGCCACTGCCCGTCGCGCCCGACCCGCAGGGCGCAGAAGGAATTCCGCTGCTGCGCGCGCCAACGGAAGGCGAGGATGTCGTGGCGGATTACCGGGCGGTCGGTCTGACGCTCGCCCGGCATCCGCTGGCCCTGCTGCGGCCGCAGCTGGCCGCACGCGGCTGGCTGCCGGCGGCGGAAGTCCTGCGGCTGGCGGATGGCGCGGGAGTCAGGACCGGCGGCATCGTCCTGACGCGGCAGCGCCCGGGCAGCGCAAGCGGGGTGATCTTCGTGACGCTGGAAGACGAGACCGGCTACGTGAATCTGGTGGTCTGGAGCCGCATAGCGGATCGCCATCGCAGGATCCTGCTGGGAGCGCGGCTGCTCGGCGTCAGCGGCAGGCTGCAGCGCGAAGGAGACGTGCGCCATGTCGTCGTCAGGCGCCTGGAAGACCACTCGGCGCTCTTGGGCGCGCTCAACGCACCGGCACGCAACTTCCGCTGAAAGGAGATCAGGCGGGCGGCAGCGCCCAGGGGCCCAGCTAGCGCCGGCGCGACGAGGAACGGCGCAGCTTACCGGCTGCGGCATCATCGCCGGCGTCCGCCTCTTCAACCGGGTAGTCCTCGAAGTCCGACAGCAGGCCCTTCGTATGCCGCTCCTCGAGCATGCGTTCGAGCTTGCGCCAGGCCGGCTCGCCGGCGACACGCGAGCCACGGCGCTTGCGCGTGTCGAGGTCCCGCATCAACTTGTCGACATCGAGGGTGTCATCGACATCCTCGATTTCGTCGGGTTCCTCGTCCTCGAACTCTTCTTCGGGCTTCTCGTTCATGCACCCCTTCCAGGGCTGCCGCGGGCCGACTTATAAGGCGCGGCGGCCGCGGCTGCAAGTGGTCTCAGCTCACCAGCTGATTCAACTGGAATATCGGCAGCAAAAGTGCGATGACGATCAAGAAAACGAAAATACCCATGACCAGGATCATGACCGGCCCCAGGATTCCGACGGCGGTGTTGACGACCCCATCCAGCTCGCGCTCCTGATTGTCGGCGGCGCGCGCGAGCATCGACTCCAGCTCGCCACTGGTCTCGCCGCTCGCGATCAGGTGCACGAGCATCGGCGGGAACAGCTTGCTGGCCGCCAGTGAGCGCGCGATCGGAGCGCCCTCGCGGACCCGCACCGCGGCATCCAGCACCGCCTGGCGCATCGGCGAATTGGTGACGACCTCGCCGGAGATCCTGAGCGCCTCGAGCACCGGCACTGCGCTCGCCGTCAGAATCGAGAAGGTACGGGCAAAGCGCGCCGCATTGTTGCCCCGCGTGATGCGCCCGACGAGCGGCGTGCGCAACTTCAGCAGGTCGAAACTGCGGCGCGCGGCCGGCTCGCGCAGCCAGCGGCGAATGGCCCAGACCGAGGCGGCGACCAGCGCGATCAGCAGCCACCACCAGGCGCGCAGGAAATCCGAGGCCCCGATCAGCATGCGCGTCAGCACCGGCAATTCGCGCTCCCCGGCCTCGAAAACACGCACCACTTCCGGCACCACGTATCCCAGCAGTACGCCGACGATGCCCAGGCAGATCACCGTGAGCAGCAGGGGGTAGATCATTGCGTTGGTGATCTTCCGCTGCAGTATCTGGCGGTTTTCGGTGTAATCGGCCATTCGCTCCAGTACCGCATCGAGGTGCCCGGACTGCTCGCCAGCCGATACCGTGGCGCGGTAGATCTCGGGAAAGACCTTCGGGAATGCCCCAAGGCCCTCGGCCAGTGTCCGCCCCTCAAGCACCCGCGCGCGCACGCCGGCGACCACGCTCTGGACACGCGCTTTCTCGCTCTGCTGCGACACCGCGAGCAGTGCTTCTTCGAGCGGTATGCCGGAGCGCACCAGTGTCGCGAGCTGCCGTGTCAGGAGGGCGAGGTCGGTCGTGCCGATGCCGCTGCCGATCGAGAAGCTGAGTACGCGCCGGGGTTCCGCAGCGGTGACTTCGCTGACGGCGACCGGCAACAGCGCCTGGTCGCGCAGCAGCTGCCGGACCTGGCGCGCGCTGTCGCCGTCGAGGACGCCGCGGTGCTCGCGCCCCGCCGTGTCGAGTGCCGTGTATTCGTAGGCCGCCATCACTCCTCGCGGGTGACGCGCAACAGTTCCTCGAGTGAGGTAACGCCTGACAGCACCTTGGCGCGGCCGTCGTCGCGAATGCCCGGGGTCAGCTGCCGCGCATGGCGCTCGAGTTCGTGCTCACCCGCGCCATCGTGGATCATCGAGCGCATGCGTTCATCGACAATTGCAAGCTCGTAGATGCCGGTGCGGCCGCGGTAGCCATTGCCGGCATCCGCGCCGGGCCGGTACAGCTGCGCGCGACCGGCGTCTTCCGGTGACTGGTTCAGAAGCCGCGCCTCGTACGCGCCGACCGGATAGCCGGTCCGGGTGTCAGGATTCAGGACACGCACCAGCCGCTGCGCGACGACACCGAGCAGCGTGGAGGAGAGCAGGAAGGGCTCGACCCGCATGTCGCGCAGCCGCGTGATCGCGCCGACCGCGGTATTGGTGTGCAATGTCGACAGCACCAGATGGCCGGTCAGCGAGGCCTGCACGGCGATCTGCGCCGTTTCGGTGTCGCGGATTTCGCCCACCATAACGACATCCGGATCCTGCCGCAATATCGCCCGCAATCCGCGCGCGAATGTCATCTCGACTTTCGTGTTGACCTGGGTCTGGCCGATCCCGTCGATGTAATACTCGATCGGGTCCTCGACCGTCATGATGTTGCGGGTACGGTCATTGATGCGCTCGAGCGCCGCATAGAGCGTCGTGGTCTTGCCCGATCCGGTCGGGCCGGTGACCAGGATGATGCCGTAGGGCTTGTGGATCAGGTCGTCGATCATGGCCTGGATGCGCGGCTCCATCCCGAGCGAGGCGAGGTCGAGCCGGCCTGCCTGCTTGTCGAGCAGCCGCAGCACCACGCGTTCGCCGTGACCGGAGGGTATCGTGGAGACGCGCACATCCACGGCGCGACCCGCGATGCGAAGGCTGATCCGCCCGTCCTGCGGCAGGCGCTTTTCCGCGATGTCGAGACGCGACATGACCTTGATGCGGGAGATCAGCAGCGGCGCCACCGCGCGCTTGGTCTGCAGCACCTCGCGCAGCACGCCGTCCACGCGGAACCGGACCACGAGGCGATTTTCGAAGGGCTCGACGTGGATATCGGATGCGTTTTCTTTGATCGCCTGAGTCAATACCGCATTGATCAGCCGGATCACCGGCGCGTCGTCCTCGCTCTCCATCAGGTCCGAGGGTTCCGGCAAGCCCTCGGCGAGGCCTGCCAGATCGGTTTCGCCTTCGATGCCCTCGACGATCAGGCCGGCCTCGCCGCTGCCGCCTTCGTAGGCCGTGCGCAGCAGCTCGTCGAATGCGGCCACGCCCACGCGCTCGATCACCAGCGGCATGCCGATGAAGCGGCGCAATTCCGCGATTGCCGCGGGCTGGGCGCCTTCGCGGTAGACCACCTGGGCCTTGCCGTCCTGCACTGCGCGCACCAACACGCCGTGGCGCTTCGCGAAAGCAAATGACAGCCGGCCGGGCGGTGCCGCCGGTATCGAAGTAATGGCCGCGCTCATTGACCGGCTCCGGTCACTCGCCAGGATCCTTGGTTTCGGTCGCGACATCTGGTGCCGGAGGCGGCGCCGCGGTCGGCGGAGCTGTCGGTCCGATCAGCGGGGGCAGCGTGGGCGGCGTCACGCCCGGCATCAGCCTGACCTTGCCTTCCTGGTCCAGCTGCAGATTCCGCAGATAGTTGTACTTCGCATTGGTCTCGATCGCCGACTGCTCGGGCGTTCGGATCACGCGCGGACGGATGAATATCATCAGGTTCGTCTTCGTCTTCTGGGTATTGCGGACGCGAAACAGACTACCCAGCAGCGGAATCCGGCCGAGCACCGGGACCCGCTGCTCGCTGGCGGTCAGGCGGTCCTCGATCAGTCCGCCGAGCACGAGCATCCCGCCGTCGTTCACCAGCACCCGGGTACTGATCGTGCGCTTGTTGGTGACCAGATCGGTGCTCGATACCTGCGAGGCGGCTGCCGCGATGCCCGAGGCCTCCTGCTCGATCTTCAGCAGGATCGTGTCCTCGTCGGTGATCTGCGGCGTGATCTTCAGTATATTGCCGACTTCCTTGCGCTCGATGGTCTGGAACGGATTCACCGACCCGCCGGTGCCGCCGGTATTGGTAAACGAGCCGGTCAGAAATGGCACCTCCTGGGCGACCTTGATCTGAGCTTCCTCGTTGTCGAGGGTGATCACCGACGGCATCGACACGACATTGGTGTCGCCGTCGCTGGCCAGCGCGCGCAGGATGGCCGCGAAATTCGTGCCGGTGTCCTGGCGGCGGCCGGCGCCGAGCGTGAATCCGCCGGGCGGGGGGGTTTTGACCGGATCCTCGACCGAGGCGGCGACGTTGGCCAGGCTGGCGCCGGCGATCGGCGAGTTGAACAGGCCGACCAGGAAATTGTCGCCGGAGCCGTCGACGATCCAGTTCACACCCAGGTCGCGAGTGGCGTCTCTCGACACTTCGACCAGCATTGCCTCGATAATGACCTGCGCGCGCCGGATGTCGAGCCGGTCGACCACCGCCATCAGGCTGCGCATCGTCTTTGGCGGTGCCGTGACCACCAGCGCGTTGGTCTCGGGCTCGGCCCAGATGGTCACCGAGCGATCACCGCCGGGGGCCGCGGCCTGTCCGGGCTGCGCGGGGGTGGAAGCGAGCGCCTGTTCCTTCAGCCTGGCCGCCAGTTTTTCGGCATCCGCGTAACGCAGGTATCGCACCTGCGTGTCCCCGCCCGCCTCGAGCGGCGTATCGAGATGCGTGATCAGTGTGCGGAAACGCAGGCGCTGCGAGGCCTCGCCGCCGATCAGCACGCTGTTGGTGCGCTCATCGGCCACGATGCGCGCGGCGGCCCCAGCATCCGCCCCCTGCGCCGCATTCAGCGAATTCACGACCCGCACGATCTCGCTGGCAGACGCATGCTCGAGGCGAATCACTTCGATATCGCCGTCACCGGAGCGATCGATACGCGAAATGATGCGGACCATCCGATTTACATTCGAGGCGCGGTCCGAAATGATCAGCATGTTGGCGCTCGGGTAGGCCGCCAGATGACCATACTGCGGTATCAGCGGCCGCAGGATCGGTACCAGCTGAGCTGCGGAGACATTCCGGACCTGGACCACCTGCGTGACGATTTCGTCGGAGGTCGCGCTGACCCGGTCCGGCAGGTCATTGGCCGGCAATTGGCGCGCAGTCGCATCCGGCAGGATCTTGATGATCGAGCCCGAAGGCACCGCGACGAATCCGTGGACCTGCAGGATCGCGAGAAAGGCCTCGTAGAATGCATCGGCACTCATCGGCGTGTTCGACAGCATCGTGACCTGCGCGCGGACCCGCGGATCGACGATGAAATTCCTGCCGGTCACCTGGCTGACGGCCTCGATGACCTGGCCGAGGTCGGCGTCCTTGTAATTGGGCGTGATCTGCGGGCTCTGCTGGGCCGCGGCCGCGAGCGGCAGCGCCATGGCGAGCAGCAGGGCCAGGCGGAAGGATCGCATCATCGGTCATTCCTCTGCATGCGGCGGCTCACTCGCTGGATTCCGACTCCGGCAGCTGCTCGGGGGCGGGCGGGATTTCCTGCACGACGGTGGCCGGGTCGATCGACAATTGCTGCGGCTGGCCGTTGCGGTCGACGGTCAGCGTGACTGCCGGTCCGGAACCGATCGCGCGTAGCGTCTCGAGCGCGCGATTCGGGTCATCCAGCGGCGCTCCATTGACGGCAGTCACAAGGTCGCCCGGCAGCAGGCCGAGTTTCGCAAACTGGACGCGGTTGCGGCCCGGATAAACGCGGTAGCCGCGCAACTGGGCACCCGCGAAAACCGGTTGCGGCCGCAACAGTTCATTGATGGCCGACTGGTCGCTGGCCATCAGTTCACGGACGCTGTCGACCAGCGAACCCGGCGGCGCGGCGGGGAGCCGGTAGGCGGCCGGCGTCGATGCCGCGCTGCCCCCGGACAGGCGCGGCAGCATCAGCGACTCGCGCGCCCCATTGCGGTCGAGAATCACGCGATCGGGATGAACCTCCAGAAGTCTCGTGCCCCCAGGAAGGGTCGCGCCCGTGGCGTAGACGCGCGCCGCCTGCGCGCTCGCGCCGATGATTGCCCAGCCATGTTCCGGATTCATTCCCGCCAGCGTGCCGGCCAGCGCCAGATTCGCGGTGGTCGCCGGCGCCGAACCCGGATCGCCCGACAGGCTGGCAATCCCGAACAGATGCGCATTGACGATGCTCCCGAGATCGACGGCTGGGGCCGCAGTGCCCGGCACGACCGGCGGCAGGACCTCCTCGGCGCCCGAGGAAGCCATCACGCGCCACAGCAGGTCTGCGAGCTGGGCGGCCAGCAGGATGACCAGAACCACCGTCAGGACGGCCGGCGCCGCCGCCATTGTGCGCTGCGACAGCGCGCTCTCGGCGCCGCGAAATGGAGCGACGATCCTGTCGACTAGCTGCATGCTGGCCCGTCCAGAAGTATCCGGCCTGGCGGGAGTCCAGGTCCAACCGGGAAACCGCGCCATGATACGGGTTGCCGCGGCAGACCCACAAGGCGGGAAATTCCTGGAAATCAAAGCGCCTGCGGGCACTTGTGCGACACTCCTCATGCCCGGCGCGCACAGATGTCCGCTGGCACGGGCGCGACGCCGTTCTCTTGTGCAGGTGGTCGCGGGCCCCTATAAATGAACCAGCGGTACGGAGTGGCGACACCGGTGGGCGGCGACGAGGAGCGCGAGATCGGCCAGGGTGGTCACAGCCTCGCAATTGAGGAGGCACAGCCGCAGCTCAAGAAGCCGCCGCTCTACCAGGTGCTGCTGCTGAATGACGATTACACGCCGATGGAATTCGTCGTCGACGTGCTGGAACGGATCTTCGCGCTGGACCGCATGCGTGCGACGCGCATCATGCTTGAGGTCCATACCCGGGGCAAAGGTGTGTGCGGTGTGTTCACTTTTGAGATAGCCGAGACCAAGGTGGCGCAGGTAATGACGTACTCTCGGCAGCACCAGCACCCCCTGCTGTGCACGATGGAGGAGACCTGAGTGCTTTCGAGTGAACTCGAATATTGCCTGAACGAGGCATTCCAGAAAGCGCGCGACGCACGCCACGAATACATGACCGTGGAGCATCTGCTGCTCGCCGTGCTGGACGCGCCGCGCGTGCGCGAAATACTGAAGGCATGCGGCGCCGACCTGTCACGGCTGCAGGCCGACCTGCAGAAATTCATCGACGAGACCACCCCGACGCTTGCCAGCGACGACGAGCGGGAAGTGCAGCCGACGCTCGGTTTCCAGCGCGTGCTGCAGCGCGCGGTTTTCCACGTGCAGTCGAGTGGCAAGAAGGAAGTGACGGTGGCGAACGTTCTGGTCGCCATCTTCAGCGAGAAGCAGTCCCATGCGGCCTATCTGCTGTCACTGCAGGACGTCGCCCGGCTCGACGTCGTCAACTACATTTCGCACGGACTGCCGTCCAGCGGCGACAATCGGGAGCCCGCGCGCGAGGAGGGCGCCGCATCGGAACGCGAGGGCGGCGAAGACAGCGGCGCTGCCGCGCTCGAAAAATTCACGACCGACCTGAATGCGCAGGCCAGGGCCGGGCGCGTCGACCCGCTGATCGGCCGCCAGCTGGAGGTACAGCGGACCATCGAGATCCTGTGCCGCCGGCGCAAGAACAATCCGCTCTACGTGGGCGAGGCCGGGGTCGGCAAGACCGCGATCGCCGAGGGTCTCGCGCGCCTGGTGGTCGAAGGCAAGGTTCCCGAGGTGCTCGCCGATTGTTCGATATACGCGCTCGATCTCGGGGCACTGATCGCGGGCACGAAATACCGGGGCGATTTTGAAAAGCGCCTTAAAGGCGTCGTCGCCGAGCTCAAGAAGCGGCCGGGCGCGATCCTCTTCATCGACGAGATCCATACGGTGATCGGCGCCGGCGCCGCTTCCGGCGGCGTCATGGACGCCTCCAACCTGATCAAGCCGGTGCTGGCGAGCGGCGAGCTGCGCTGCATCGGCTCGACCACCTACCAGGAATACCGCGGCATCTTCGAGAAGGATCATGCGCTCGCACGGCGCTTCCAGAAGATCGACGTCGTCGAGCCGAGTGTCGCCGAAACGATCGAGATCCTGCGCGGCCTGCGGACGCGATTCGAGGAGCACCATGGGGTCAGCTATTCCGACGAGGCGCTGACTGCGGCGGCCCAGCTGGCGGCGCGCCACATCAATGACCGGCATTTGCCGGACAAGGCGATCGATGTGGTCGACGAAGCCGGAGCCTCGCTCAGGCTGAAACCGGCGGCCGAGCGCGAAACAATGGTTGGCGTTTCACACATCGAAGCCGTCGTCGCGCGTATCGCGCGGATTCCGCCCAAGCACGTTTCCATGTCGGATCGCGAGGTGCTGCAGAATCTCCAGCGCAATCTCAAACTTGTGATCTTCGGCCAGGATCCGGCGATTGACGCGCTCGCTGCCGCCATCAAGATGGCGCGGGCCGGGCTCGGCAACGATCTGCGGCCGGTCGGCAGCTTCCTGCTTGCGGGGCCCACCGGCGTCGGCAAGACCGAGGTCACCCGCCAGCTCGCCATCGCGCTCGGCGTCGAATTCGTGCGCTTCGACATGTCCGAGTACATGGAGCGTCACACGGTTTCGCGTCTGATCGGCGCGCCCCCCGGCTATGTCGGCTTCGACCAGGGCGGCCTGCTGACCGAGGCAATCTCCAAGCATCCGCACAGCGTGCTGCTGCTGGACGAGATCGAGAAGGCGCATCCGGACGTGTTCAATCTGCTGCTGCAGGTCATGGATCACGGCACGCTGACCGACAACAATGGCCGCAAGGCGGATTTCCGCCACGTCATCATCGTGATGACGACCAATGCCGGCGCCGCCGACATGAATCGCGCCAGTATCGGCTTCACACAGCAGGATCACGCGCCAGACGGCATGGAGGCGGTGCGCCGCATGTTCTCACCCGAATTCCGCAACCGCCTGGACGCGGTCATCCAGTTCGGTTCGCTCGATCCGGTGACGATCGAGCGGGTGGTGGACAAACTGCTGCTCGAAATCGAGGCCCAGCTGGAGCAGAAGGCGGTCGCGCTGTCGGTCGACGACGATGCGCGCCGCTGGATCGCCACCAAGGGCTACGACCCGAAGATGGGTGCGCGCCCGATGGCGCGGGTGCTGCAGGAGCACGTCAAGCGGCCGCTTGCGGAAGAACTGCTGTTCGGACGCCTGGCGGGCGGCGGCAGCGTCAGGGTATCGCTCGCCAAGGACGGCGCGGGTCTGGCGCTGGAATGCAGGCCGGCGCACGAGCCGGAGCTGCTGGGCCAGGACTAAAGGCGCTTCAGCGCGCCCGGTAGATGATCCGGCCCTTGGTCAGATCGTAGGGTGTCAGTTCGACCGTGACATTGTCCCCGGTGAGTATCCGGATGTAGTGCTTGCGCATCTTGCCCGAGATATGCGCCGTCACGATGTGGTCATTCTGGAGTTTGACGCGGAATGTCGTGTTTGGCAGGGTCTCGACGACCTCGCCTTCCATCTGGATTGCTTCTTCCTTTGCCATTCCGCCCTGATGCGCTGCTGAAACCGCGCGGATTGTGACCTAGCGCGCCTCTCCATGCAATTCCGCGTCGGATTGCCGCCACGCGCACGCCTCGGCGTCGACCAGCGCGGCCAGTTTCGCCTCAAAATCGCCGCGCGCCAGGTTCCGGCTGCCGAGACTGGCCAGATGCGGGCTCGGCAGCTGGCAGTCGATCAGGGCCACGCCGAGCCGCAGGCATTCGCGCGCAAGCCGCGCAAGCGCCACCTTCGACGCATCCCGCTCACGCGTGAACATGGACTCGCCGAAAAACGCGCAACCGATGGCAACACCATAGAGGCCGCCTACCAGCTGGTCCCCGTGCCAGGTCTCGATCGAATGCGCGAGACCGCGCCGGTGAAGCGCGCCATAGGCTTCGCGCATCTCGTAGGTGATCCAGGTGCCCGCGCCCCCGCGACGCGGGCCGGCACAGGCATCGACGACGGCATCAAATGCGGTATCGACGCGCGTCGCATAACCCAGATTGCGCATCGAACGGGCCAGACTGCGGGAAATCCTGAACTCGGACGGCAGCAGTACGGCGCGCGGGTCCGGCGCCCACCAGAGTATCGGCTGCTCCCCCGAATACCAGGGAAAGACGCCGTGGCGATAGGCGTGCGTCAGCCATTCGGGGGTCAAGGCGCCGCCGACCGCCAGCAGGCCATTCGGCTCGCGCAGCGCGAGCGAAGTCGGAGGCAGCGCCGCGGGCGGGTCAGTCTTCTGCAGCCAGGCAATTCCGGACATCCGCAGGTAGCCTAGCCGGGATGTCGGCGCGCCGGAAGGGCAGGTGGCCCATCGCGGCGCGCAGGTATGCTCGTTGCTCTGCCTGTTCGCGTTTCAGCCAGACCGCTATCGCCGCCGCGAAGCGGCGGTCCGCGAATTCGTGCAGTGACCAGACCGGCGCGGGCGTGAAGCCGCGCAGGAGCTTGTGTTCGCCCTGGGTGCCGGGTTCGAAACGGGCGAGGCCCTCGCGGATGCAATACTCGATTCCCCGGTACAGGCAGGTCTCGAAGTGCAGGCTGTGGTAGTCGCCATTCGCGCCCCAGTAACGCCCAAAGAGCGTCTGCTCGCTGCGCAGGGATACCGAGCATGCGATGACTTCCCCGCGGCGGATCGCCAGCTCGACAACCAGCGCGCGCGGCAGCGCACGCGCCAGTCGACGGAAGAAGTCGAGATTGAGATATGGCGGGTTGCCAAAGCGCGCGAAGGTCCGCGCGTGCAGCAGGAAGATCCTCTCGATCAGCGCGTCGTCGAGATCTTCGCCGTGCATGGTCCGGTGAGTGATGCCGGCTTCCGCCACGCGGCGCCGGTCACGCCGCAGTTTCTTGCGTTTCTCGGCGGTAAAGCCGGCAAGGAAATCGTCGAAACTCCCGTAGCCGGCGTTGTGCCAATGAAACTGGCAGTCGAGGCGGGGCATCATCCCGGCGTCTTCGAAATCGCGCCGGTCCGGCGGATCCGGAAACAGGACGTGCAGAGACGACACGCCCAGCGCGCGCGCGTGTTCGCGCGCCGCTTCGACCAGGACCTGGCGGGTTGCGCGGGCATCGGCATCCCTGGTCAGGAGCCGCGGACCGGTGGCGGGCGTGAATGGCACGGCGGAGCAGAGCCGCGGGTAATAGCGCAATCCCGCCCGCCGATAGGCCTCGGCCCAGGCGAAATCGAATACGAACTCCCCCCAGGAATGGGCCTTCAGGTACAGCGGCATTGCGCCGGTGAGCCTGCCGTCTGCATCCGTGACAAGCAGGTGTTGCGCATCCCAGCCGGTTTCCGCTGTCGCACAGCCGGATTGCTCGAGCGCAATCAGGAATTCGTGGCGCAGGAATGGCGCGCCACGGCCGAGCAGTGCATTCCATTGCCCTGCATCCACGTCGGCGAGCGAGCGTGCGACATGCAGGGCCATTGCTGCTCAGTCGCCGGCCTGCCGCTCCAGGAAGCGATCCGCGTCGAGCGCGGCCATGCAGCCGGTGCCGGCCGAGGTCACAGCCTGCCGGTAGACATGATCGGCGACGTCGCCCGCCGCAAATACACCGGGCGCGCTGGTCGCGGTCGCGTCACCCGATAGCCCGGCCTTGACGATGATGTAGCCATTCTTCATTTCGAGTTGTCCTTCAAACAGTGCGGTATTCGGCGTATGGCCGACGGCGACAAACAGGCCGGTCGCATCCAGGTCCCTGCTGCCCGTGCCGCTGACGGGCCTGACGCGCACTCCGGTCACGCCCTGATCGTCGCCGAGGACCTCATCGACGACATGATTCCACAGATACGAGACCTTGCCTTCCCCGGCGAGCGCCGCCAGCCGATCCTGCAGTATCGCTTCGGCGCGCAGGCGGTCGCGGCGATGGATCAATGTGACGTGCGAGGCGAGATTCGCGAGATAGATCGCTTCCTCCACCGCGGTGTTGCCGCCGCCGACCACGGCGACGCGCTGGTCGCGGAAGAAGAAACCGTCACAGGTCGCGCAGGCCGAGACGCCGCGGCCACGATAGCGGGTCTCCGATTCCAGCCCGAGATAGCGGGCGGCGGCGCCGGTCGCGATGATCAGCGCCTCGCAGCGGTATTCGCGATTGTCCCCCGTCAACCGGAATGGACGCTCACCGAGTTCGACACGGACGATCTGGTCCTGCGCCATCCCGACGCCGAATCGCAGGGCGTGCCGGTGCATTCGATCCATCAGCGCCGGGCCGAGCAAGCCCTCGACATCGCCCGGCCAGTTGTCCACTTCGGTCGTCGTCATCAACTGCCCGCCCGGTTCGAGGCCTGTCAGCAGCAGCGGCTTGCGATTGGCGCGCGCCGCATAAATCGCCGCGGAATAACCTGCGGGACCGGAGCCCAGGATGATCAGGCGCGAGTGCCTGGGGGTCGTCATGTATAGTGCTCTCCGCTCGTTTCCGCGCTCATCAGCGTCCCCGGCATACCGGTAGCCGCGCATCCTAGCAGGCCACTGTCATCGCATATGGACGCTTGCGGTGCGAATTGCAATGTTCTTATAATCAAACGCTTATAGTTAATTCTTTAGGAGGATTCTTAGTCCGTGGTCAAGACCGCCTCCGCCACTTCCACATCCGGCGCCAGACTCGATCCGGCTTTCGCGCGTGCGCTGCGCGAATCCGCGTTCTGGCTGCTTTTGGCGCTCGCGCTGGTGCTCCTGATCGCGCTCACGAGTTACGACGCCTACGACCGGAGTTTCAGCTATACCGGCGAGCCGGGCCAGGTCGGCAACCTGATCGGGCCGCTGGGGGCCTGGGTCGCCGGTTTTCTGCTCCTGCTGTTCGGCTGGCCTTCATATCTGTTCCCGCTGGCGCTCGGGTTCAGCGCCTGGGTCGGTTTCAAGCGCGCGCACGACGAACCCGCGCAGCGAGGCTCGACGCTCGCGCTGCGCACCATCGGCCTGGTCGCAGCACTCGGGACGAGTTGCGGACTCGCGGCGCTGCACTTCGGTGCCGGCGCATTGCCGGCCGGGGCCGGCGGCATCCTTGGCAGCCTGATCGGCGACGGTCTTGCCGCGGCGGCTTCGCTGCTGGGTGCGACGCTTCTGATGCTCGGCCTGTGGTTCGCCGGCGTGCAGCTCTACACGGGCGTTTCCTGGCTGCGCGTGATGGATTTCGCCGGTCATTGGGTGCTGGCCGGCGCGGCATGGGTCCGCGGTCGCATCGGGAGATCGCGCGACCGGGCCAGCGGCCGGGAATTGCGCGAGGCGCGCGAGACGCTGATCCGCGAAGTCCAGAAGAAAGCCGGGGCGCGCACGCCGCCGCGCATCGAGACCGCCGCAGCGCCGGCGCCCAGCCTGCGGGCCGAGAAGGAGAAGCAGGTCCAGCTGTTCCCCAAGCCTGCCGCCAGCGATCTGCCGCAGCTGAAGCTGCTCGACCCGCCGCCGGCGCGTGAAAGGTCGTATTCGCCGGAAGCGCTCGATGCGATATCGCGGCTGGTCGAGATCAAGCTCAAGGACTTCGGCGTCGATGTCGAGGTGGTCGCGGTGCTGCCCGGCCCGGTGGTCACGCGATTCGAGCTGAAGCCCGCGCCGGGCGTCAAGGTCAGCCAGATCAGCGCGCTCGCCAAGGATCTCGCACGTGCGCTGTCGGCGATCAGCGTGCGCGTGGTCGAGGTCATACCCGGCAAATCGGTCGTGGGCCTCGAGATTCCGAACGAGACGCGCGAACTGGTGACGCTCGGCGAAATCATCCGTTCGCGCGCCTACGACGAGCTCGCTTCACCGGTCGCGCTCGCGCTCGGCAAGGACATCGGTGGCGCCCCGGTGGTCGCCGATCTCGCGCGCATGCCGCACCTGCTGATCGCCGGCACCACCGGTTCCGGCAAGTCGGTGGCGATCAACGCCATGGTGCTGTCGCTGCTGTACAAGAGCACCGCCGAGCAGGTTCGCCTCATCATGATCGACCCGAAGATGCTCGAGCTGTCGGTCTACGAGGGCATCCCGCATCTGCTGGCGCCGGTCGTGACCGACATGAAGCAGGCCACGAATGCCTTGCGCTGGTGCGTCGCCGAGATGGAGCGACGCTACCAGTTGATGAAGGAACTGGGCGTCAGGAATCTGGGCGGTTTCAACCGCAAGGTGCGCGACGCCGAACAATCCGGGCGGCCGGTGCCGGACCCGCTGATCGCGCGGCTGATGGCCATGGGCAAGTACGAGGGCACGGTACCCGTGCTCGAGCCATTGCCGTATATCGTCGTCGTCATCGACGAACTCGCCGACCTGATGATGATCGTCGGCAAGAAAGTCGAGGAGCTGATCGCGCGGCTCGCGCAGAAAGCCCGCGCCTCCGGCATCCACCTCGTGCTCGCGACCCAGCGACCATCGGTGGACGTGATCACCGGACTCATCAAGGCGAATATTCCGGCGCGCATCGCCTTCCAGGTTTCGGCCAAGGTGGATTCACGCACGATACTCGACCAGAACGGCGCCGAGTCCCTGCTGAGTCACGGTGACATGCTCTATCTGCCGCCAGGCACCTCGACACCGGAGCGTATTCATGGCGCGTTCGTCGCGGACCAGGAGGTGCACCGGGTCGTCGCTTCGCTGCGGAGTGGCGCGGCGCCGGCGTATGTGGGCGAAGTGCTGTCCGGCCCGCGCGGCCCGATTCCCGGCCTGCCCGACGAAGGCGCGGAGAGCGAGGCCGGCGATACCGCGGACCAGGGTGAGCAGGATCCGCTGTACGACGAGGCGGTGCGCATCGTCACCGAGTCGCGTCGCGCATCGGTATCGGGCGTCCAGCGCCGGCTCAAGATCGGTTACAACCGCGCCGCAAGGCTGGTCGAATCCATGGAAGCTGCCGGACTGGTCGGTCCGCTGCAGTCCAATGGCAGCCGCGAAGTGCTGGCGCCTCCGCCGCCGGAATCCTCATGAGACATCAGCTCGCTGCCCTGCTGACCGGCAATCTCCTGATTGCGCCCGCGCTCGCCTTGCCGGCGCCCGACGCGGCGGCTGCGCTGCGCGTCGAGGGCTTTCTCGCGGAGCTGAGCAGCCTGCGGGCCGAATTCCGCCAGACCGTGACTGACACCCACGGCCGCGTGTTGGAACAGGCGGAGGGCAAGGTCAGCCTGGCGCGCCCCGGCCGGTTTCGCTGGGATTATCGCGTGCCGGAGCAGGTCATCGTGTCCGACGGCAGGACCGTCTGGCTCTACGACGTGGAACTGGCGCAGGTCACGGTGCGCACGGCCGGCGAGGCACTGGCCGGAACGCCGGCGATGCTGCTCGCTGGCGAGGGCGACCTGAATGCCGATTTCGAGATCACCGACGCCGGCCACCAGGACGGTCTGGACTGGAGCCGGCTGACGCCGCGGAGGACGGACGGGGATTTTCGTGAAGTGCGGCTGGGATTTGCCGGCCGCGATCTGAAGCGCATGACATTCCTGGACCGGCTTGGACAGACGACCGAGCTCGAACTCTTCCGGCTCGAACGCAATCCGCGTTTCGATTCGTCGCTGTTCAGATTCGAGCCGCCCCCGGGTGCGGATGTTGTCGGCCGGTCGCCTGCCACTTGAATCCGCCGCAACTGCGATATCGGCGTGCCTGGATCGCGGCGATCTGGATGCTGGTCATTGCGATCGTGGTCCTGAGCCTGATGCCACAGACCGCTCTGAAGTCGGTCCCGCTGGCCGACAAGTTCGGACACCTGTGCGCATACTTCGCATTGGCCTTGCTCGGCTCGGCCGTCGTGACGGAGACCAGGCTGCCCCGAGTCATGATCTGGGCGATCCTGCTCGGGCTGCTCATCGAGGGAGCCCAGTTGCTCCTCACGAGCTCACGCAGGGGCGAATGGGCGGATGTACTCGCCAACACCGGCGGCGTGGCAGCCGCGTGGTTCCTCGTTCGCGGGCGCGCAGGCTGGGCCGCGCCTGCCGAGGCCTGGCTCGCCAGGCGGTGTCGCCACTGAGGCCCGCCGCAAACGGCTAGAATCCCGTCCTCATGGTGCGCCAGGCCAAACTCGCGATCGATCAGGCCGCCGACGCCGCCTCCCGCCCGCTGGCCGATCGCATGCGCCCGCGCCAGTTGGCCGAGTTCGTGGGGCAGAGCCATCTGCTGGGCCCGGGCCGGCCGCTGCATCAGCTCCTGAGCGTCGGCATTCCGCATTCGATGGTGTTATGGGGCCCGCCCGGCAGCGGCAAGACCACGCTGGCGCGGCTGGCGGCCGCGAGCTGCGAGGCCGACTTCATCGCGTTTTCGGCGGTCATGGCCGGCGTGAAGGACATCCGCGATGCGGTTTCAGAGGCGCGCGCGGCGCGTGCATCGGGCGGGAGGGCGACGGTGCTGTTCCTCGACGAGGTGCACCGCTTCAACAAGGGGCAGCAGGACACATTCCTGCCATTTGTCGAGGACGGCACGCTCGTGTTCATCGGCGCGACCACCGAAAATCCATCCTTCGAACTCAACTCCGCGCTGCTGTCGCGGGCAAGAGTGTACCTGCTGAAACCGCTCGGCACCGACGATCTGCGGGCGCTGCTCGAGCGCGCGCTGAAGGATCGGGAACGCGGGCTCGGCACGAGCGGCGTCACGGCCACCGGCGAATCACTGCGACTCATGGCCGATGCGGCGGATGGCGATGCGCGCCGTGCACTCAATCTCCTCGAGCTCGCCGCCGATCTCGCGGCCAGCGATGCAGCGGCCCGCGAGATCACGATCGACATCGTCCGTGAGGTCTCGGCCGGCGGTCATCGTCGCTTCGACAAGCGCGGCGAGCTCTTCTATGACCAGATATCGGCACTGCACAAGTCGGTCCGCGACAGCGATCCCGATGCCGCGCTGTACTGGCTCTGCCGCATGCTGGACGGAGGCTGCGACCCGGGATTCGTCGCGCGTCGCATGGTGAGGATGGCTTGCGAGGACATCGGCAACGCGGATCCGCGCGCCCTGACGCTGGCGCTTGCCGCATGGGAGGGATTTGACCGGCTGGGCAGCCCGGAAGGAGAACTGGCGCTGGCCCAGGCCTGCGTGTTCATGGCCTGTGCGCCGAAGAGCAATGCCGTCTACAAGGCCTATGAATCGGCGCTGGAGGATGCGCGCGCGCTCGGGACGCTGGAAGTCCCGCTGCACCTACGCAATGCGCCCACGCAATTGATGAAGGAGCTCGGCTATGGCCAGGGCTACCGCTACGCGCACGACGAGCCCGGTGCCCTCGCCAGGGGCCAGCGGCATTTTCCGGACGGCATCGAGCCGCGCGTCTACTATCATCCGGCACCGCGCGGACTCGAACTGCGCCTGCAGGAGGCGCTGAAGCGCAAGGACGATCATGCTTGACACCCGGCAGCTGCGCGGGGATCCGGATGGCGTCGCCAGAAATCTGGCGCGGCGCGGTTATCGCCTTGATGTCGCGCGTTTCTCCGCTCTGGAAAAGCGCCGCAAGGACGCACAGCTTGCGGTCGACGCGCTGCGCAGCGAGCGCAACAGCCGGTCGCGGAATATCGGCAGGGCCAAGTCGCAGGGCCAGGACATCGCGCCGCTGCTGGCCGAGGTGGAAACACTCGGCACGCGTCTGGACGCGGCGGAACGCGAACTCGGCGCCCTGCAGGCGGAACTCGACGCGCTGCTGCTCGACCTGCCGAATCTGCTGCACGACAGCGTTCCCGACGGCCATGAAGAATCCGCGAACAGGGAAATCCGCCGCCATGGCGAGCCGGGCCGCATGGATTTCGAGATCCGCGACCATGTCGCCATCGCCGAAGGTCTCGACGGCCTCGATCTTGCCGCGGCGGGACGGATATCCGGCGCGCGATTTGCCCTGCTGACCGGCGCGCTGGCGTCCCTGCATCGCGCGCTCGCGCAGTTCATGCTCGAGCTGCACCGGCGCGAGCATGGATATCGCGAGGCCTATGTTCCCTATCTGGTATCGCGGGCGACGCTGACCGGCACCGGCCAGCTGCCGAAATTCGAGCAGGACCTTTTCAAGCTTGCCCGTGGCGAGGACGATCCCGAACTGTTCCTGATACCGACTGCGGAAGTGCCGCTGACGAATCTCGCCGGCGACCGGATATTCGATTCTGCGCAACTGCCGCTGAAGCTGGTGGCCCACACGCCCTGTTTCCGCTCCGAAGCCGGTTCCTACGGCAAGGACACGCGCGGCCTGATCCGCCAGCACCAGTTCGACAAGGTCGAGCTGGTGCAGATCGTGCGGCCGGCGGATTCCTGCCAGGCGCTCGAGGAACTCACCGGTCACGCGGCCCGGGTGCTGGAACTGCTGGAGTTGCCGTTCCGGGTGGTTGCGCTCTGTGCGGGCGACATCGGCTTCAGCAGCGCGAAGACTTATGACCTCGAGGTCTGGCTGCCGGGGCAGGGGAAGTACCGCGAAATCTCGTCCTGCAGCAACTGCGATGCATTCCAGGCCCGGCGCATGCTGGCGCGCTGGCGCAATCCCGAAACCGGCAAGCCGGAGCCGGTTCATACGCTGAATGGCTCGGGCGTCGCGGTCGGCCGTGCCCTGGTCGCGGTGCTGGAGAATTACCAGCAGGCGGACGGCTCGGTGCTGGTGCCGGCCGTGCTGCGACCTTACCTCGGGGGCCTCGCACGCATCGCGCCGCCGTGATCTCCGCGCCGGGGCGGCGACTAGTCGTCGCCAGCGACGCCGAGCAGGTGCAGCAGACTCGTGAACAGGTTGAAGATGCTGACGAACAGGGTCACGGTCGCAAGGATGTAGTTCGTTTCGCCGCCATGCACGATCTCGCCGGTCTGGTACAGGATCAGCCCCGCCATCAACAGGACGAACATCCCGGACACCGCCAGCGAAAGCGCCGGCATATTGAAGAATATGGCCCCAAGACCCAGCAGGAATGCAGTGAGGATTCCCACCGCCAGGAACCCGCCCATGAATGTGAAGCTGCGGCCGGTCTTGATGACATAGGCGGACAGGCCGACGAATGTCAGGGCGGTGATGCCGAACGCATTCATCACGACCGAATGACCATTTGGAATGGCCTGCAGGTAGAAGCCGATGATCGGCCCGAGCGTGTAGCCCAGGAATCCGGTCAGCGCGAATACGAATACCAGGCCCATCGCGCTGTTGGCAGTCTTGTGCACCCCGTACAGCAAGCCGAAATAGGCGAGCAAGGTCAGCATCAAGCCTGGATGCGGGAGGCTGAACGCCATCGCAGCGCCCGCCGTCAATGCGCTGAAGGCGAGCGTCGCCGAAAGCAGCAGATAGGTATTGCGAAGAACCTTGTTCCCAAGCAGCGCAGATTCGTGGATCGCTGACTGCTGCAGGACAATCGGGTCGCGTTGCATTGCAGGGACCTCCGTGACGCCATATCGATGACTGGGACCCAGTATAGCGAATCGAGTTCCACGACGGGTCCGGCGCGACTTGCGGGCGCCGGCCCCGCAGCCGACAATCCCCGCCGCACCGGGATCCGCCGGAGAGGTGGCAGAGCGGTTGAATGCACCGGTCTTGAAAACCGGCAGCCCTTCACGGGGCTCGTGAGTTCGAATCTCACCCTCTCCGCCAATATATGAAGAATAGGACCGACCTCGAAGCATCCGGCCTCGGCATGTCCGCGCAGGAGATGCAGGAGCTGGCAGAGCGCGCCACGGAGCTGCTCGTCGCGCGAATCGCCGGGCTGCGAGACGAGGCGCCCTGGCAGGGCGCGTCGCGCGCGGCGCTGGAGTCATTGTTGCGCGAGGCTCCGCCAGAACAAGGGCGATCGGCGCTCGCCGTGCTCGAGCGCGCCGTGCGCGAAGTCCTGCCGGTCGCCGCGCGCGTGGATCACCCGCGCTTCTTCGCGTTCGTCCCGTCGGCGCCCACCTGGCCGGGCGTGATCGCGGATTACCTGGCGGCGGGTTTCAACATTTTTCAGGGCACCTGGCTCGGTTCCGGCGGCCCGAGCCAGCTCGAACTCGTCGTCATCGACTGGTTCCGCGACTGGATCGGGTATCCGGCCGCCGGTGGCGGCCTGTTCACCTCGGGCGGCTCGGCTGCGATCCTGGATGCGCTGGTGGCCGCGCGCGAGCACCAGGGCGCGCCAGCGCGGCCCGCGATCTTCATGAGTGATCAGAGCCACAGCGCGGTGGAGCGCGCGGCCCGCATCATCGGTTTGCGGCCGGATGCCATCCTGAAGGTCGCATCGGACGGGATGTTCAGGATAGAGCTCGACGCGCTCGTCAATGCCGTGGCGCAGGCGCGCGAGCGCGGATACACACCGGTCGCCGTCTGCGCCAATGCCGGCACCACCAATACCGGCGCGATCGACCCGCTGCCGGAGATTGCCGCATTCTGCGCGCAGGAGAAGATCTGGATGCACGTCGATGCGGCCTACGGCGGATTCGCCATGCTCTGCGACCGCGGAAAAACGATGCTGGATGGCATGCATCTGGCGGATTCCATCAGCCTGGACGCGCACAAGTGGCTGTTCCAGCCATTCGAAGCGGGCTGCCTGATGGTGCGCGATATCGCGACGCTCGAACGGGCCTTCAGCATCCAGCCGGATTACCTGCAGGACACGCGGCTCGGGATGCAGCAGGTCAATTTTGCCGACCGCGGCCTGCAGCTGACGCGGTCATTTCGTGCGCTGAAAGTCTGGATGTCCATCCAGACTTTCGGCCTGGCCGCATTCCGCGAAGCGATCGCGCGGGGCATCGAGCTTGCAGACCGGGCAGGGGACTACGTCCGGAATTCGCGCAGTCTCGAGCTGCTGAGCCCGCCTTCGCTGGGGATCCTCTGTTTTCGCGTGCGGCCGCCGAATTCGCGATTGCCAGAGGCCAGGCTTGATCAGATCAACGAACAGGTGCAGGCCGGCATCATCGGCGCCGGCACCGCCATGATTTCCTCCACCCGCCTGCGTGGCGTCTATTCACTGAGGCTTTGCGTCATGTCCCACCAGACGACGTGGGAGGATTTGCGCCGGACGCTCGAAGCAGTCGAAGAGGGCGGGCGCCGGCTCAGCGCGGCCTGAGCGCCCGGCACCACCAATCCGGCGCGATCCGCTTTCCGCGCGCGCTGCGGGGCGGGAGTATCATCGGGGCGGATGCACAAGGAATACGCGAAGCTGCGTCGGCGTCCTCTGCTGGCGCCGGTCTGGCTGGCGGCGCTTGCGGCCGTATTCTTCATCGCCCTTGCGGTCTGGCTGTTCGCAGCCGCTTCGACCACGACGATCATCGTGATGCGCCATGCAGAGAAAGCCACGCTGCCCGCCGATGACCCGCCGCTCTCGCCAGCCGGTCAGGCGCGAGCGGAGCAACTGGCCCAGGTCCTGGGCGGGGCACCACCGGATTTCCGTATCCAGGCCATATTCGTCAGCGAATTCCGCCGGACGCAGGACACGGTGCAGCCGCTTGCAAACCGCCTGGGCGTCCCCGTCATCGTGGTGCCGGCCGCCGATGCAGAGCTCGTTGCCGAGCGCGCGCTTGACGAATATCGCGGCGGTCGCGTGCTGATCGTCGGGCATTCGGATACGGTGCCGGAAATCGTCGGGAAGCTGTCCGGCCGCGCCGTGCCAGCCATGGCTGAAACGGAATACGGGATCGTCTATTTCGTCGCGCTGCCGCGATTCAGCCGCCCGACCGTGGCGCGCCTCGATCTGTCCTAGCGCCCGATGTCATGACCCGGAAACACGGGATTCGGGGCCGCGAAATACCAGTTCCATGATGCTGTAGTTCGAGCGATGCATGCCGAGGCGCCCATACACCTCCAGCGCCCGCTCATTCCCGCGGTCCACGTACAAGCGAATTCCGCAGATGCGTGAATCGGCCCGGGCGAGCGCCAGCAAATGGGCGAATAGTGCCTTGAAGGCGCCCGCGCCGCGGCATTCCGGCAGCACGTAGACTGACTGGATCCACAGCAACAGGCCATTGCGCCAGTCACTCCATTCACCGGTCGTCATCAGCTGGCCGACCGGCCTGCCGTCCTGCTCCGCCAGATAGTAGCGGCCGAGCGCAGGATCCTCGAATACGGCACGCACCCCTGGCAGCAGCAGCGCCGGATCCAGCGCCTGGCCCTCGGTTTCCAGTGCCAGCGCGAGATTGGCGCCGACGATGAATTCCAGGTCGGCCAGGGTAGCGTCGCGAATCCGCATGACGCGGGCAACGTTACACGATGCGGCGGCCGGTTGGCTTGCCGCTCGGGCGCTGGCTCTTTACAATCCCGGCCCTCCGTCGTGGGGCGGTAGCTCAGCTGGGAGAGCGCTGCGTTCGCAATGCAGAGGTCGAGGGTTCGATCCCCTTCCGCTCCACCAAATTTCTTCGATTGACAGCCGGGCAGACGCGTCCTAGCTTGGGGTCGTGCGTCGCGTTCGCGATGCTCGGTTGGCATCAGAAATTTCCGGAGAGTGCATATGGCAGCCAGAAAGAAATCACGAAAAGCGGCACGGCGCGGCACCGTGCGCAGCAAGCGTCGCACGGCGGCGCGCAGGAAGAGTGCTCCGAAGAAGGGCGCAGCGGCGCGCAAGGCGAAGCGCAGCACGCGCAAGCCGGCGCGCAAGACCGCCCGCAAGGCCTCCCGCAAGGCCAGCAGCAGCAAAGGCAGGACCGTCCACAAAGTGGCTGCCGCGACCCGCAAGATCGCGCCGACGCCGGCACGGCCGGTGACCAGTACGCCCGCTACGGTCGGGTGGACCAGCACCGCGGTCGACAGCCCGGCATCCGCGTCCAGACCCGGGGAGCCGCCATCCGCCATGGCGGCCGCTGCGGGGGATTAGTCGCGACCCTGCGACCCTGAATGCCCGGGGGCCGGCCCGATCGCGCCGGCCCTCGGGTAAGATTGCGCCGCTTTCGCCCCGGTAGCTCAGTGGATAGAGCGGCCGCCTCCTAAGCGGCAGGTCGTCGGTTCAACTCCGGCCCGGGGCGCCAGCTTCGGCTCCCGGATTGCCGCAATTCCTCTTGTGGCTCAAGCGCATCCCGCGCATGAGCAGCCGCACTCCCTACCGTGTTTACCCCATGCCGGTGGTAGGAGTACCACCCTTTTTTTGAGTAGGAATTGAGCCCTATATCGAGCGAGTTGGCGTGTCACTAATCTCTCGCAAAGCCGAAATCAATCACCCGGCTTGAGGGGAAGTAAAAGTGAACACGAAGACATGTAGGCTTAGTGCTATGACGCTGGCGCTGGCCGTCGGAATGGGGTTGAGCGTCACGGCATCGGCCGCCATCGTCGGCAGTTCGCATGACTTCACTGACAGCATCAAGGGCAGGGAAGGCAATGCAGGTGCGGGAACCGCCACGAGCGAAGCGTGGAACGCCCGTAAGGAAATCTGCCGGGTCTGCCACGTGCCGCACGATCATGGCAGGACCTACGGTCTTGCCGGGCTGCAGTGGAACCACAAGGTGAGCACTGCGACCTACACCATGTACGACAGCACCTGGAGCCCGACACTGACGGGTGTGCAGTCGGCCCAGCCGGACGGCACCTCGAAACAGTGCCTGGCCTGCCACGACGGCACGGTGGCGATCGACACCTATGACAAGTACGCTACTGCCGCGATCTGGTTCGACGACTCCGCAGGGGGCTATGACATCGACTACGTGGTGTCGGCTTTCCTGGACGGCGCCAATATCGACCTGCGCATGACGCACCCGTTATCGATCCAGTTCCCGGTCGGCGAGATCGGCACGGACTTCAACGACCCGGCGACCCAGACCTGGATCGGCGGCCGTACCGTGGCCTCGACGCTCGACAACGGCAAGGTCCAGTGTTCGACCTGCCACGATGTTCACAGCACGAACATCGCGCCGAGTGGACACATGCTGAGGCAAGCCCAGACCGTGGCGCAGGGCGGCGTGCCCTCCGGCATGTGCCTGACCTGCCATATCAAGTAATCATCTGGCCCACGGGCCCGTGAATGAGAGGAGGGGGTGGCGTCAAGTCATCCCCTCCTTTTTCTCGTCAGGCGGAGCTTTTCCGCGAGCTGCAGGACCGTCCGCGCTGCCTGCAGCGCCCGCGATCTTCGCGATGGTTGAGGAGTTGTTCGACAGCCTGCCCAGTCCTGCCGGACGGCGCTTGGCGATCGTCCAATCTGGGACCGATTTAACAGTATCTGGCCGCCGGTTTGAAGGATTCTCTGGCACGGGGGTGAATCCCGAGGCAGGCGAGAGCAGCAAACCATGATGGATCGAAATGATGCCAAGGCCCTGCCCCGCGCCCGGGCGATCAGGAGTGCAGCCGTAATGTCACTTGCCCTGCTCTCGCTGAATGCCCCCGCCGCAACGGCTCCCGAGCTCATCGACGCCAATGCTTCCTGCATGGACTCCTGCCACCAGGAGTTCGGCACCATGACCCATGTGCACAGCCCTGCCAAGAACGGCTTCAGATGCACCGAGTGTCATGAGTTCGCCGCGCCAAACCAGCACGTCTTTCAGCCGGCGCCGCTCAAGTCCTCCGAGTGGTGCGTGAGTTGCCATGAGCCGGAGGAATTCCACGACACGGTGGTGCACGGCCCGGTGACCGAAGGCGAGTGCAACGAGTGCCATGTACCGCACCAGTCGGAGATTGCCGGTCTCCTGACCAAGGTCCAGCCTGAACTGTGCTTCGACTGTCACGCCACCGACCTGAAGGACGAAAAGGGCCGCCTGCTGCCCGCGACCAGGCCCATGTTCGAGCTCAAGCAGGCCCTGCAGCATCCGCCCTTCGCCAAGGGCGAATGCAACGAATGCCATCAACCGCACATGTCAGCCGCCCCGCGACTGCTTGGCGAGGCCTACCCCGCTGGCATCTACGCCCGCTATCAGACCAGGGCGTACAGCGCCTGCTTCCACTGCCATGCCAGCACGGCATTCGAGGCGGCGCGGACCCTGAGCGACACGCGCTTCAGGAATGGCAACCTCAACCTGCACCATCGTCATACCAACCGCGACAAGGGCCGCAGCTGCGGCACCTGCCACAGCGCGCACGGATCCGAGCAGGAACGCCTGATCATCAGGGAGTTCCAGTTCGGCAACGAGATGGTGCCGGTGAAATTCCAAGCAACCGAGACCGGCGGCAGTTGCGCCACCGGCTGTCACGTCCCTCTCAAATACGACCGCTGCGTGCCGGAGCCCGTGACCCTGCGCACCACGCCGCGCGAGGGCAGTGATGCGACGGCAGATGAGTTGCAGCTGGCCTGCGATACCGAGCCGCCGAAGGCGCGGGACCCGGCACAGCTCGCCAATCGGACCGGCGCGGAAAAGTCGACAAACGACCAGATCGCTGGAGGAACCAGACCGTGACGAAATTCCTGTTGGCGGCTTGCGCCACCGCCGTGCTGAGCGGCTGTGCCGGCACTCCGGAGCGGACCGGGACCGATTTTTTTCCGGCCCTGCCAGTAGAGCCGAAACTGCAGTTCCTGCATTCCATCACTACTGAGGAGGACATCGGCGGCAAGCCTGGCTCCGGCTTCAAGGACTGGCTGATCGGACAGCGCCGGGCGCTGAAGCAGATCGCGCGGCCGCAGGCCATCGCTTCGAGCAAGGGCAGGATCTACGTTCTCGATCGCACATTCCGCAAGATTCTGGTCCTCGACCTCGCCGGCAAGCAGCTCGACTTCATCAAGGACGAGCGCGAAGGTGCGCTGCAGGATCCCATGGGCCTGTGCGTCACGGATGACGACTTGAAATACATCGCGGACGTCGGGCGCAAGCAGGTCCTGGTGTTTGACGGCGCGAACGAGTTCGTGCGGGCCTACGGCGAAGCCGGGCAGTTCGAGCGGCCAATGGATGTGGCGGTATTCCAGGACCGGCTCTATGTGCTCGACTTCGGCAAGTCCGCGGTACTGATGCTTGATCGGGCGAGCGGCAGGACCCTCAAGACCATCGGCGAGATGGGTGTCGGAGACGGCCAGTTCAACCGCCCCACGCACGTCAAAGTCGATCGCGCGGGAAATCTGTACGTCAACGATGCCTTCAATTTCCGCATCCAGAAACTCGACCCCGAAGGCAACTACCTCAAGTCCTTCGGCTACCAGGGCGACACCCTGGGCGGCCTTGCCCGGCCCAAAGGCATTGCCCTGGACCACTCCGGCCATCTCTATGTGGTGGATGGAGCCTTTGAAAACGCGCAGATCTTCGACCCGGAAACGACCGACCTGCTGCTGTTTTTCGGTGGCTTCGGCCCCCACGCCGGAAGCATGTATCTGCCTGCGGGGCTGCACATCGACTACGACAACGTGAACTACTTCAGCCAGTTCGTCGACAAGGACTTCAAGGTCGAATACCTGGTCTATGTCGGCAACCTGCTGGGGTCCCAGAAGATCAATGTCTATGGCTTTGGCGAATGGATCGGCCCGCCGCTTCCGGTCATCGAGCGAAAGCGCGTAGTTGCGGCTCCGGCAGCCGCGGAAGCTGAGGGCCGGCCTTAGGCCGGAACGCCGTGGCAAACGAAAGTCGACAGTCCGGAATGCGGCACAGCGGCCAGGCCTTGCTGTTGTGGCTCGCCGCCGGCCTGGCGCTCACAGGCATCGCCGGCTGCGCCGGTACCGCGGCCGGTCAAAAAGTCCTGAACTTCTTCTTTACCGGCGTGCCAGAGCCGGGCGCTACGCCTGCCGAGCAGGCAGGCTCCGATCCAATGCTGGCCTTGGTCCCCGGCAGGAAAAGCCTGGTAGTCGCTCCGACCACCTTCAGTCATGCGCCGTATGCCGTCAACGCCTGCGATCTGTGCCACGAGCCTTCGAGCGGCAGCGGCATCCGGGGTTTCGGCAGGATCGAGCAGGCGCAGACCGGCTTTGGCCAGACCGCCAGCATGTCCGGCGCGCGGCTCGCGCCCCTGGGCGAGGATTGCTCGGGCTGCCATGAGGGCACCTCACTGGCCGAGGCTGCTGCGGCCGGCCTTTATGTGCACGCGCCCGTCGGCACGGGTCTTTGCATCGACTGTCACAATCCACACGCCGGCCCGGAGCAGTTCATGCTGGCAAAAGCCCCCGATGCGCTGTGTGCGGACTGCCATGCGGACGGCATGAACCTCAGTCTGCCCGAACACCAGGACCGCAGCGACTGCGTCAGCTGTCACACCGCCCATGTGGGCAAGGACAGCCGTCTGCTCGTGGCGGACTCCTTCGAGGCATGGTGATGAAAGCGCAAATCGCCACAAGCGCTGAGCGCTGGCACCGACGCCCATCGTCGTTCGTCTGGCTCGCTGCATCGTTGTGTGGCCTGGCACTGCTGGCCCAGTTCGCCCATGCCGAATACCTCGGCCAGCAGCTCGCGGTCGAGCCGCCAAATTTCGGTCTGGATCTGTCCTATCGCTTCGAATCGGAAGAACGGGTCGGACCCTTCATCTCAACCAAGAACGAATCAACGGTCGTGCGCGAGCGCTTCGATCTCGAATCGGCGGGCTGGTTTTACGACCCCGGCGCGGTCACATTCAGCCTGCGGCTCTCCCCGGAATGGCAGCAGGGGCTGGAGCAGCCAAGTATCGGCAGCGAACGGCGCAGTGACAACGTGCTCCTGGGCTACGGCTTCAAGACCAGCCTGCTTCCGGCCAAGCCTTACACGCTCGACCTGTTCGCGCGCCGCCAGACCTCGAACCTGTCCAGCAGCCTCGCCACCCGCTCGGATTTCGAAACCGAGGCCTACGGCGCGACGCTCAGGCTCAAATATCCGGCATTGCCGACGATCCTGTCTTACACCAACGTCGTCTCGCAGCAGACCGGCTTCTACGACTCGGATGAGGACCGCGAGGAGTTTCGCCTGCACATGCGGCATGAACGGGCCAGCAATGATACCCGGCTCGCCGCATCGCAAGTGACCCAGGATCGCATCAGCCTGGGCTCGACGACCAGGACCGAGAACCAGTTCGCCAACCTGCTGAACAACACCTGGTTCAAGCCGGACAAGCGGGTCCTGCTCTCCTCGCTCGTGAGTTACCGTGATTCGCAGATCGATTCGTCCACGATCGCCGGCCAGCCCCTGGCCGCGACGGCGGTTTCCGGCCTCAGTATGTCCGAAACGCTGAACTGGCGGCATCGCGCGAATCTCAGCAGCCATTACAACCTGCAATACATCCGGGACGAATACGATGCGCTGAGCGTCAACCGCTCCCTCGCGAGCGTGGGCCTGTCGCATTCCCTGTACGAGAACCTGTTTACGACGGTCACCGTAAGCGGCAACCGCGATTCCCAGGGCGAGGACAGCGTCGGTGGAAACCTCAGCATGAGCTACCAGCGCAGCATCCCGGGCGGCATGCTGTTCGCCAATTTGTCTCAGGACTACCGGGTGACCAACCGTGCCTTCGGCAACATCGACGTGCGGGTATTCGATGAGCCCCATGTGCTCAGGAATGCCGACGTCACCTTGCTGGGCAACGAGAATGTCGACCTGGCGACCGTTTTGGTCACCAGTGCCGATGGCAGCACCGTGTACGTCCTCGGCCTGGACTACACACTGCAGCTGATCGGCATCTCGGTGAGGATCAGCCGCGTGCCACTGGGGGCGATCGGGAATGGCGAGACAGTCCTGGTGGATTACACCTTCAAGAGCGAGCCTGCCTTCGACGAAGCCACCGATTCCGAGAGCTACGGCGTCGGTTTTTACCTGTGGAACGCCTGGCGCGTCGCCTACCGGTATTCCGTGTCTGACCAGGAATTCCGGGGCGGCACGCCGCCGGCTCTCCTGAACGCCAGCTCCACGCATATCGTCGACACCGACCTGCACTGGAAATGGAGCACGACGCGGGCGCTGTACGAAGATACCGACCAGAATTCGGGCATCTCGCTCCGGCGCTGGCGCCTCGAGGAGACCCTGAGATTCCGGCCGTCAAACCGGCTGTTCCTCGGCGCCTCGGCCTACTCCGGCAAGACGCACTTCAAGGACACCGACAGCGACGAGGATTTCTACGGTTTCCGGACCGAACTGCAGTGGCGCATGTCGAGTCGCAGCAGGTTGCGGATCGAGGGCCTTTACAATGTGATCGAAGGCGACACGGTCGACACCATCGACCGGGGCGCCTCAGCCACGTGGGAATGGCTCTATGGCGTCTGGCGGGCCGATATCTCGTACCGCTTCCTGCGCCAGGAGGACCTGAATATCGACCAGACCCGCAATCTGCATTCCGTTTTCCTGAGCCTGCGGCGGGATATGTTCTGATGAGACACACACACCTGATGCAAGCTGGCCGGTCGGTCCTGCTGTTGGCGGTTCTGGCCGGACTCAGTGCCGGCTGCGCGAGCCGCGCCGCGACCGAGCGCGCGCCCGCGCCGGTCATCGTCTGGCCCAGTGCGCCCGAGACTGCGCGGATCAGTTTCGTCGACACCATTGCCGAGCCCGCCGACATCGGCATCAAGCAAGGCGCCCTGCGCGGCTTCCTGCGCTTCCTGTCCGGCAAACAGCCAACGCCCGTCATCAGTCCCCACGGCCTTGCCGTGGACACGGCGGGTCGGCTCTATGTAGTCGACAATTTTCTCCGGAAGGTCCACGTATATGACCAGCGGGCCGGCAAATATCGCCTGTTCCCGGAGCGCGAGCCGGTCCTGGTCTCGCCCGTGGGCATCGGGATCGACGAGCGCAGTGGCCTGGTCTATGTCACCGATTCCGCGGAGGCGGTCGTCTGGGTCTTCGCCGAGGGCGGGGCAAGAAAGGTGGGGGAGATCCGCGGCGGCGGCATGCAGCGACCCACCGGCGTCGCGGTCAATCCGGCGACCAACGAGCTCTTGGTGGTGGACGCGATCAATCCCGGCATCCTGCGCTACAGCCTGCCCGGTCACGAGTTCAAGGGTGTCATCGGCAGCGAAGGGACCGAAGCAGGAAGCTTTCATTCCCCCACGCACATCGTCGTGACGCAAAGCGGCCAGGTGCTGGTGACCGACGCGCTGAATTTCCGGGTCCAGGTCCTGAATGCCAAGGGCGGGTTCGAGCGCGCCTTCGGGTCGCCCGGTGACAGTCCCGGCGAGTTCGCGAGGCCCAAGGGTGTCGCCGTCGACAGCGATGGGAATATCTATGTCGTCGATGCGCTGTTCGACAATGTCCAGGTGTTCGATCGGGACGGGCAGCTCTTGATGGCTTTCGGCAAGCCGGGCCACGCGCCGGGCGAATTCTGGCTGCCGTCGGGAATATTCATCGATGGCCGGGACCGCATCTACGTATCGGATTCCTACAACAAGAGAGTCCAGGTCTTCCAGTATCTGGCGGATGGGAGACTGCCATGACGATCACGCCACGGCAGATCGGCGCGCTCGTGCTCGGGCTGGCCGTCCTGGGTATCCCGGACAGCATGCCGCGCGCAAGCATCCTGGACACCCGCCACAACCTGTCGATCTCCGGGCCCGGACCGGTGAAGTCGACCACTGAGGGCGAGGTCTGCGTCTTCTGCCACGCGCCTCACGACACGCGACGCGACGTCCCTTATCTGTGGAACCGGCAGGATACGACGACCAACTACATCCCGTACGAAAGCTCCACGCTGCACGCGACGGTGGGTCAGCCGACCGGCGCCTCCAAGCTGTGCCTCAGCTGCCATGACGGCACGGTCGCCATGGGCGCATTGCTGAATCGCCCCGCGGAAGTGCCCTTTGAGGGCGGCGTCCGCTTCATCCCGGAAGGACGCGGCAAGCTCGGTTCCGACCTGTCAGACGATCACCCGGTGTCGTTCCCCTACGACAGCGCTCTTGCCGCCAGCAACCCGGAGCTGGCCGACCCGCTCAACCTGCCGCCGCAGCTGCAACTGGACAGGAATCGCGAGCTGCAGTGCACCGCCTGTCATGACCCGCACGATGACCTGTTTGGCAAATTCCTGGTGATGAGCAATCAGTACTCTGCCCTGTGCACCAGCTGCCATGCGGTCGATGGCTGGCCGCTGAGCGGGCATGCGCTCTCAAACGCACAATGGAGCGGCACCGGCGCCGATCCCTGGCCAAATTCGACCTACGACACCGTGGCGGAGAATGCCTGCGGCAGTTGCCATGTATCACACGCAGCGGGCGGTCATGCGCGACTGATGAACTACGCCATCGAAGAAGACAATTGCCTGGTCTGCCATACCGGCAACGTGGCGGCCAAGGACATCGGCGATGAACTGACCAAGGTGTACGGACACTTCGTGCAGAATTACGCGGGTGTGCACGACCCCGCGGAGGACTTTGCGCAGGGCGGCGTGCCGAAGCATGTCGAATGCGCCGATTGCCACAACCCGCACCAGTCCAATGCCACGCCCTCGCTCGGCGCACCCTTCGTTTCCGGCGCCATCCAGGGCGTGAGCGGGATCGACGCCGCGGGCCTTGCCGTCAGCGCTGCCCAGTACGAGTACGAGATCTGCTTCAAGTGCCATGGCGACAGCAATGTCAGCACCAGCCTGTCCATCAGCCGCCAGATCCCGCAGCTGAACACGCGCCTGGAATTCGATCCCGCCAATCCCTCGTTCCATCCGGTGACGGCGGTCGGCGTGAATCCCAATGTGCCGAGCCTGCTGCCGCCCCAGACCACGTCCAGCCGGACTGCCTGCACCGATTGCCACAGCAACGATGACAGCTTCGGGCCGCGGGGACCGCATGGCTCGAGCCAGCCATACTTGCTGGCCGGCAACTACCTGACTGCGGACAACAGCTCGGAAAGCCCCGGCGCTTACGAACTCTGCTACGGCTGCCATAGCCGCGCCAGCATTCTGGCCGACCAGAGCTTCCCCACGCACTACCTCCACATCGTGACCAGCAACACCCCTTGCTCCGCCTGCCATGATCCGCACGGTGTCAGCGCGAGCCAGGGTAATGGCGTCAACAACACGCACCTGATCAACTTCGATCTGAACATCGTGCAGCCCGACAGCCTGGGCCGGCTGTATTGGGAAGACACCGGCACCTACACCGGTCAGTGCTACCTGAGCTGCCACGGCAGGGACCACGCGCCGCTGCCGCCGTGATCAGGCGCGGCTCAATGGTCAGCCTGAGCCCGCATCGCAAGCTCGAGATCCTGTTCCTGTTCTCGGGAGCGACTGCGCTCGTCTATCAGGTCGTCTGGACCCGGCTCCTGACCCTGTTCTTCGGCTCCACCATCCTTGCAGTCAGCACCGTGCTCGCCGTCTTCATGGGCGGGCTGGCAATCGGCGCGGCGCTGCTTGGCAGGCGGGCGGACCGTGCCGCGGAGCCGGTGCGCTTCTATGCCTGGCTGGAACTGCTCATCGGCCTGCTGGCGCTGGCGACGCCGCTGATTTTCGCCGGCATCCAGCAGCTCTACCTGCTGATCAACGATCAGGCAGCGCCCGGATTTTGGGAGGCAGCGCTGCAGCGCTTCGCCCTGTCCGCGCTGCTGCTGCTGCCGCCGACCATCCTGATGGGTGGAACCCTGCCCGTCCTGTCCAAGGTGTTCCTGCGCGCAGGCGCGGGCGATGCCAATGTTGCGCGGTCAATCTCGAGGCTCTATTTCGTCAATACCCTGGGCGCGGTGATCGGCACGCTCGCCGCAGGCATCCTGTTGCTGCAGCTGATGGGCATCAGGGCGCTGCTGATTGCGGCGGGCCTGGTCAATATCGGCATTTTCGTCTTCGCCTACCGGATGCGGCCGATCAGCCTGGCCTTGCCGGCAACAACTGCGCCGGGACCTGCCGAAAAGCAAGCGATCGACCGATCCGTCTGGTCCGTCCGCGCAGTATTTGCGGTCGTGGTGCTGTTTTTCTCCGGCATGGCGGCACTCATCTATGAGGTGGCCTGGACGCGCGTCCTGACCCTGGTGATCGGTTCGTCGACCTATGCCTTCATCATCATGCTGGCGACGTTCCTGATTGGCATAGCGCTCGGCAGCGCGCTGGTCGGCAGCTACGCTGCACGCCGGAAGCCTGGTCTTGGCATGCTCGCCCTGTGTCAGGTGCTGATCGGGCTCCTGGCCCTGGGAACTGCGGCCATATTCGGTTTACTGCCCGACGCCTTCGTCGCATTGTTCGGCTGGGTCGACGGGAACTACGGCCTGTTCCTGCTGGCCAACTTCCTGCTCTGCTTTCTGGTCATGGTGCCGGCCACGCTCTTCATGGGCGCTGCCTTCCCGGTGGCCAGTGCGCTGGTGGTCGAGCAGTTCGGCAGCAGCGGCCAGAGAATCGGCCTGCTGTATGCCGGCAACACCGTCGGCGCCATCCTCGGCGCGTTTGCGGCCGGATTCGTCCTGCTGCCACAGCTGGGAATACAGCGCACGCTGATTCTCACCGTCTGTCTCAATCTGATCTGCGGGCTCGCGATATCCCTGTATGTGCTGCTGCGCCGGCGCGAGGCCAGACACATGCTGGCGCCCGCCCTGGCGGCATCCTGCATGTTGCTGCTGCTGGTCTGGCAGCCGCCCTGGGATCGGCTCAAGATGACCAGCGGCCCCTACGCCTACGCGGCGCAGTACCAGAAGACGCCCATCGATCAGCGGCTCGCCGGGATCGAGCAGCTCTTTTACCGGGAGGGGCCGATGGCGACGGTCTCGGTCATCCGCGAGGGCCAGCACATCCGGTTGGTGGTGGACGGCAAGACCGACGCGGGCAACTTCCGCGATATGACGACCCAGGTCCTGATCGGGCATCTGCCCTTCCTGGTCGATCCAGAGGCGCGCGACGTGCTGGTGATCGGCTACGCCAGCGGGATTACGGCAGGGGCGGTCGCCCGCCATGCGGTGGAACGCATTGACTGCGTCGAGATCGAGCCGGCCATGCAGGAGGCCAGCCGGTTTTTCGACGCCGAGAACTACCGGATCATGGACGACCCCCGCTTCAATCTGATCCTCGACGATGGCCGCTCCTATCTCGCGGCGGCCAGAAACCGCTACGACGTCATCATCTCGGAGCCATCCAACCCCTGGCAGTCGGGGTCGTCACGGCTGTTCACGCGCGAGGCCTTCGTACATGCCCGCAACAACCTGAAGCCGGGCGGGCTGATGGCGCAGTGGATGCATCTGTACGGCGTTGATGTCGAGAGCTTCAGGCTGGTCGTGCGCACATTCGCTTCCGTCTTTCCCCATGTCAACCTGTGGGCCGATCCGGAGTTTCCGGACGTCATTCTGCTCGGCAGCACGGACGCGATCGAGATCGATCCGCTGGCGCTCGACGAAGGCTTCGCAAACAACGCCCAGCTAAGGGCCAGCATCGCGCGGATCGGTTACCCGGATGCCGCTTCCCTGTTCAAGGCCTTCCTGCTGACCGACGGCGAGGCACGGGCCTATGCCCGCACCGGGGCACTGAACACCGACAACCTGCCGCTCTTGGAGTACCGCGCGCCGCGTTCCCTGTATTCGCCGGGCGCGCTGCAGGAAAACATCAGCGCCTTGAAGGCAAGCAAGTCAGCCGAGTCCTTTCCGGCCACCCGCGTTGATGCAGGCCACTCAGTCAGGGCAGCCGAACTCCTGAGGGACTGGGGACAGACCCTGGTCGCGCGGCGGTCGATTGCGAGCGCCAGGGGCGCCCTGCAGCGCGCGGCCGAACTCGACCCGGCCAACGAGCAGGCGCCATTTGTCCTCGGTCTGCTGCGCATGCACAGCGGGGATCCGAGCGGCGCCATTGTCTCCTTCGAGCAGGCCGCCGCGCGCAATCCCGATCTGAGCGAGGCCTACTCGCAGCTTGGCACCCTGTATTTCCAGACCGGGGCCATCGAGAGCGCCATCGCGAATTTCAACAAGGCAATTGCCCTCGGTCATGATTCCTCGGGTCTTCGCAATAATCTCGCCGTCATACACGCGCAAAGCGGCAGGATGCAGGACGCCGTGAGATCGGCCATGCTGGCCGTGGAGCTGGATCCCGGGAACCAGGTTGCCAGGGACAATCTCTCAATATTCCGCAAACGCCTGGAGAACAAATGAGCAAGTCCAGATCAATCATGGTCGCATTCATGGCCGCCATGCTGTACGCAGCCTTGGGAATAGCCGCCGATGACGCGGTCCATTCCGGCACCGTGACCTTTTCCCAGACCGCCGGCAGCTACACCTTTCTGAAAATCGAGGAGGCGGGCAAGGAATACTGGCTCGCCGCCAATTCCCTGACAGTGGCGGTCGGTGATCGGGTCGAATACGCCGGCGGCGATGTCATGACTGACTTCAAGAGCAAGGCGATGAACCGGACATTCGAGTCCATACGATTCGTCGCGCGCATCCATGTGCTCGGAAACGAACTGCCGCAAGATGACGTACACAAGGACATCGCGACCCAGGCGGCGCATGCCGGAACTCCCGAGGCGGGAACAATCGCAGACACCGCTGTCGGGATGACGATCGAGAAGATTCTGGATCCGAAGGCGACGCTGCCAGAGCAGACAGTCTCGCTGCGGGCAAAGGTAACCAAGGTGAGTCGCAATATTCTCGGCCGGAACTGGGTGACGCTGTCCGATGGGACGGGCAAGCCGCCCAACGACAGCCTCGTCGCGACCACCCAGGAGACGCCTGCGGTCGGGGAGACTGTCACGGTTGCAGGCGAACTGACGAGCAACGTGGATCTCGGGGCGGGCTACGAGTACAAGGTACTTCTGGAGAACGCGCGCTTCAGCAAGTGAGCAAGGGGCAGCCGCGGCAGCTTCCGCTCCTAAGCTGCTGAAACCCTTCCTTTCCGTACCGGAATGGTCCGGTATAATTCTGCTGGTAATGATCCATTCCCTGCGCGAACTCTATGAGTCAAGTCCCTTTTCGAGCGCCCAGGCGCCGTACCTTGAAGACTTGCACGGGCGCTTCCTGTCGGACCCCGCTTCGGTTACCGCGGAATGGCGGCAGTTTTTCGAGAAGCTCGGCCCGGCGCCGGCTGGTGCTGCCGAGGCCGAAAAGCAGGCCGCGGTCTCGCGACTCATCCAGATCTATGCGAATCGCGGGCACCTGACCGCCGACATCGATCCGCTCGGGCTGCTGGTGCGCCCGGTGCCGCGCGTACTCGAATTATCCTATACCGGGCTCGGCGCAGCCGACCTCGAGACCGAGTT